>OIEN01000037.1_pt1 | contig 113834 bp, 99 predicted proteins | sample 1581741 | NCBI WGS metagenome assembly OIEN01 (sample SAMN01760944, study PRJEB22395) | human gut metagenome | reverse complement strand
TAAGAAGAGTCTGTTGTTTTATGAATCTACAATGTGTACTTTATCGGATGCTTACTATACACGGATGTTATTTGTTTTGTGGCTAAATCGATACAGCCATAACGTAACTTAGGCTGGTTAGCCTTGAGTAAAAACAGGTTTCCTCCCAGCGGAAGCAAATCGTATATGATAAAAGGTATTTCAGACGGAGGAAGAATGCTGTAATCCATCTTATACTCGGTAAAAGACCAGTCTCTTTCCAGATTGGTGTCCAGATTATATGCTACCAATTTGCGCGAAACGCCATCGTAAACATAAAGCGTGTCTTTCCCTGGCGACAAATGAAATTGATTGGCTGACAAAAGTTCGCCAGGTCCTTGCCCTTTACGGGCAAACTTCCCTTTCGGATTCCCGGACAATGTGTACACATGAAAATAACAATCATCCATATAGTCCAGTATCACGAGTAAAGAGTCTGTACATTCCATCTGCAAAGGGAAACGCCATATGGAAGAGTCGTTCAATGTATGAGCTTACACGGTGCAAATACTATCCGATTTGATACCATTGGAATAATAGACCGACGCATTCTTTTTAGCACATCCAGCAGTGCTCAGAAACACCAATAAAAGCAAGTAAAAAAAACAGCTTCTTCATTTTCATAAATACACTATAATACTAGTATGACATCACTCTATTTTCACAAAGAACAAGAATGACTTCCCGTTAAAGTTCCTTTAGAGGGGCCTATTTCAGTCCCACATAACCCACACTTGGCATGACATTTATTAACACTTCCTCTACATGACCATGTTGTATTTGTACCGCTCTCTCCACCAGCCAACGCTTCTACGTTAGCCATTGCCAAATCTGACATTTCAACTTCCTGCTGTGAAGAATAAACATTATATCCGGCTACCACAGCAAATGCAGATGCAAAATGTGTTTTCTATTCTTTCTCATTATTCATTACTCTTATATTATAGTTTATTCAATCACCCTTTAACAGATTTGAATCATCATATACTCAACTCTACTGAAAGATGTGTCTTTGTAAGTGAACTAATCTTTCCGAAAATTGAGAAATCGAGAGAAAAATCGTCATTTCTTCTGATGGGTATGTCAAGCTTGTATTTCAAGGCCAACTCACTTGGGACTGGAATGAGTTTACTTCCCGCTGAAGTGGTAATCGTAGTGACTCCATAAGGCTTTTTCCGTTCCTGATTTGTCATAAAAAAAGGAACCAGCCCAAACAAGACAAATAAATAAATGTGCTTTATCATAAGTGCTTTGCTTGACATTGTCTTAAACAAACAGTTTTAAATTTCACAATAACAAAATTAGGGAGAAAACATATATTCCACAACAGAATCTGAACCAGCCAATTCATACGGAACTGAAACGAACTGTTTAACAGACACATAGAAACAGAAAATGTCAGTTCATGTCAGTTGGAATCCGTTTCACCTGATACAAATAATTTCATTGTAAATCTTTTTATTTTACTTCCTTATTTTTTATGTTTGTACCAAAATTAGAAAAAAACAGATATACAAAATCTGAAAGTTTCCTGAAAAACAATCATCTCACTGACAAACAACCGTTTAGGATTTCTTTTTTCAGAAAACTTGCAGATTCAACACACAAACAATGGGAATGAATAGCATCAAAACTGTCGGATTGGGTATCATTTATATGGCACTTATTTCGTGCATCATACTTTTTTCAGTCATAAGAAAAAAAGAAAACATCATACAGAAAAGCCAGATAGCATTTTATACAGCTATTGGAAAAGAAAAAAAATTATTCATCCAAAAGGTCTTTATAAACTTTGATTCCCAATATTCACCTGATACAATTCCTGCCTCTGACAAAATAGAGTGGGCAAACCAATTGTATCTTACGATGGAAGACTCATGCAGGCACAGACTGGACAGTCTTTTCAACGAAGAGATGGCCCGACAGGGTTTGAACCTACAAACAGCAATAACCTACACATACAATGGAAAATCAACGAGCAGCCGTACGAAAGATTTTCTGGAAAAAGCCACATTGATACAGACAAACAGATATACCAAAGAAAACAAAAAGGAGACGGACCTGATTGTGAAGGCATACGCATACTTGCCCTTCTATCTTCTTTTAGACAATATTACAGTCTATTTGCTGGCATTATTGAATGTAATGGGACTGACTGTCTTTTTCTACATGAAAAGACACACTAAAAAACAGGCACAAACCATGAGATTGTCACCACTCGAAACCGAAAAACGAAAAACGGACCCAAGCAAATGGTGCAGCATCCATGAGGGATTTCTATGGAACGAACGCGAACATAGCATAAAGCATAATGAAAAGACAATCATTTTAAACGGAGAATCACTTAAGTTCTTCAAGCTGTTCCTAAAAAAAGAGGCTTTCTTCCTAAACTATTCCGAAATATACACTCTATATGGATTGATAGATGAGTCTCCCGAAATCAAAGACAGAATCTATCATTCCATCAGACAACTGAAAAAAAACCTGAGCGATTTCAATATAACGATACAGTCTGTCAGAGGAAAAGGGTATAAATTAATTTTCCCAACATTCGATGAAGGTACTGCCCTACCCGAATAAAGGGAAGCTGGTAACTACTCTGTTCGCCAGTCTGCTATCGTACCTGTTTCAGATGAGGTATCTCCATCCGAAAAATAGCTGGAAGCCACCATCGTAAGAAAGCCACGCTTCACCTCCTTATTCGGAAATTGTCATTTTGCTCATTTTTTATTCTTCAGAAAAGGAAATTCAGCCCTCAGGTCAATCCTCATGCACAAACTGTGCAGGAGAAGAAGTTTCGAAAAATCAAGGAGAAACAGAAAACTTCCTAAAATAGGAGATGAAGAAAACAAGAAAGCTGTTTCAGCAACAAAAAGAATACCATAAAGTGGAATAAACCTTCATTCAGTCATACCAGGAAATTCCAAATTCACGCTTGAAATAGAAAATAATGTCCTCAAAAATCTTCATTTTAAGGCCTTCAAAAAAGACACAAGTGCGTTTGTCCGAAAACTCCTAAGCGTTTACCGAAAAACGCTTTGACGTTTGGAGTGAAACGCCTTTACGTTTGCCTCCGAACGTCAAAGCGATTTTTCCGGATTTTCATTTTTCATTCTCCCGGGACGACCGTTCCACTCTCCGTCTCCCCCTCTACAGACTATTGTGGAGCCGATGAGGTTTTCGGGTTCCAAAAGGCGGCTACACAGAAGAGGCTTTTTGCCGCCAGACACAGTTAGCAGAATCAGCCAATTCTATCCTTTTTGACAGGGATTTCTCAAAACAGCAAACATTCTGACAAAAAAAAGAATGTCATTCCCGAAGCAAGAAAGACTCCTGAAAGCCTTTGCGGGAATGACATTCCTTATTTTAAATCATCTCTGGCGGCGCACTCACACGCCCTGCATCTTAAATGCCCAAAGATTTCTTTACTGCATCTACTTTTTCTTTGGCGTCGGCCAATGCACCTGCATAGCACTTCGGACAATGCATTTCGCCCTTGATTTCCATGTAGAACTTAATCTTAGGTTCTGTTCCGGAAGGACGTACAGAAACTTTTGTACCGTCGGCTGTAAAGAACTGAAGCACGTTGGAAGGTTCCGGCATATCCAGGTCTGTAGCTTTTCCGGTGTTGTCGGTAGCCTTCAAGGTCTTGTAGTCTTTTACCAGAACCACTTCCGAGCCACCCAGTTCTTTCGGCGGACATGCACGGAAGTTTTCCATCATGGCCTTGATTTCATCGGCACCCGTCTTACCCGGTTTCACTACGTTGACAGTCACTTCCAGTGAGAAGCCGTATTCTACGTAGATTTCCATCAGTATGTCATACAAGGTCTTGCCCTGGTCTTTGGCCCATGCGCAGATTTCAGCCAGCAGTGAGCAGGCAGAAACGGCATCTTTATCACGTACGAAGTCTTCAGCCAGGAATCCGTAGCTTTCTTCACCGCCACCGATGTATTGTTCCTTGCCTTCACGCAGACGGATTTCACGGGCAATCCATTTGAAACCAGTATAGCAGTCGAGCATCTTGATATGGTTCTTGTCGGCCACTTTCTTAATCAGCTCTGTGGTTACGATGGTCTTCACGATGAACTCGTTGCCTTTCATCTTACCCATAGCGATACGGTTCTTGATGATGTAGTACAGGAAAATCAAGCAGGTCTGGTTACCGTTGATCAATACCCATTCGCCCTTGCTGTCCTTGCAAGCCATACCCACACGGTCGGCATCGGGGTCGGAAGCCATCACGATGTCGGCATCGATTTCCTTGGCCAGCTTGATGGCCAATGTCAGTGCTTCTGCATTTTCCGGGTTCGGAGATACCACTGTAGGGAAGTCGCCGCTCTTCACCATCTGTTCGGCTACGCAATGTACGTTTTCAAAGCCCCACAATTTGAGTGACTGCGGAATCAGTTTCATACCGGTACCGTGAATCGGCGTGTAGACAATCTTCAGGTCTTTCTGACGCTTGATCACTTCCGGGTCGATAGACAAGGTGTGAACCTGACGCAGGTATTCGTCGTCAATTTCCTTGCCGATAATCTGAATCAGTTCCTTGTTGCCCTGGAACTTGATTTCGCTCACGCTGGAAATCTTGTTCACTTCGTCGATGATGCCCTTGTCGTGCGGAGCCAGTACCTGTGCACCGTCGTCCCAGTAAGCCTTGTAACCGTTGTATTCTTTCGGGTTGTGAGAAGCCGTGATGTTGATACCGCTCTGGCAGCCCAGGTGACGGATGGCAAATGACATTTCCGGTGTAGGACGCATGTCATCGAACAGATAAACCTTGATGCCGTTGGCCGTGAAGATGTCGGCAGAAATTTCCGCAAACTTGCGGCTGTTGTTACGGCAGTCGTGACCTACCACTACCGAGATGTCTTTCTTTCCGGCAAAGCATTTGTTCAGGTAGTTGGCCAAGCCCTGTGTGGCGGCACCTACCGTGTAGATATTCATTCTGTTGGAACCGGCTCCCATGATGCCGCGCAAACCACCTGTACCGAATTCAAGGTCTTTATAGAAGGCATCAATCAATTCCGACTTGTCGGGATTTTCAAGCATGCGTTTCACTTCAGCCTGTGTTTCGGCGTCGTAGGCAGCCGTCAGCCATGCCTGAGCTTTCTCAGTACACTGTTGAATCAATTCATTGTTTTCCATGATTATACTATTTAATAAATTAAATTACATATCAATAACACTGACAAAAATAGACCATTCGGATAAATTATCCTAATAAAAGACGACGTATTTTTTAGAGTCATTCCAAAAAGATTGCAGCTTCGGGATTTCTTAATATCTTTGTAACCGCTTAACAAATACGAAAAATGAGACAAAAAATGATACTGGCACTGGCCTTGGCGGGGGTACTCTCCGGACAGGCCCAGAATGTCACCGACAACTACTTCCGTTCTCCGTTCGACTTTCCGATTCTGCTCAGCGCCAACTTTGGCGAGCTGCGCCCCAATCATTTCCACAACGGACTGGACATCAAGACACAAGGGGTAACCGGCAAACCCATTTACTGCATTGCCGACGGCTATGTATCGCGTGTGGCGGTATTGCACGGAGGATACGGACAGGCTCTCTACATCACCCATCCCAACGGACTGACTTCGGTGTACGGACACGTGGTTTCATTTGCCGAGAACATACAGGCTTACGTGCGCCAATACCAGTATGCGCACGAAACATTTACCTGCGACCTGAAATTCCAGCCCGGACAGTTCCCGGTGAAGAAGGGGGATATCATTGCCCTGAGCGGCAACGAGGGGGCTTCGGCTGGACCTCACCTGCACCTGGAGCTGCGGCAAACGGAAACGGGGGCATACATTGACCCCATGCCTTACTTCAAGCGCTACCTGAAGGACAGCAAGGCGCCCGTGGCCAACCTCATCGGCATTTATCCGATTCAGGGAGAGGGCATGGTGAACGGCAGCACGCAAAAGAAACTGCTCAACGTGAATGCCCTGAAACAGCCCATCCACGCATGGGGGAAAATCTATACGGGCATCAGCGCCAAGGATTACATGGACGGGACCTCGAACTTCTACGGCGTACATTCGGTCACGCTTTATGTGGACTCGGTACAGGTGTTCAACAGTACGACCGACCGGGTATCGCCCGACGAGAACCGCATGATCAACGGGTTTACGGACTATGACGAGCTGACCCGCACGCGGCGGCTGATTATGCGTTCCTATAAGTTGCCCGGCAACCGGCTCCGGCTGCTCCGCACGGATGAGAACCGGGGTGCCGTAGACATCCACGAGGAACGGGACTATCATTTCCGCTACGTGCTGGAAGATAATTTCGGCAACCGCAGAACGTATGCATTTACCATAAAGGGCAAACGGCAGGACATTCCTGAATACAAGCCGGAGGCTGACGAGATGCTTTACTGGAACCGGACCAATGTCATCCAGCAACCGGGCATGGAGCTGGTGGTGCCCCGCTACTACGTATATGACAACGTGCCGCTCCATACCCGCGTCAAAGGGGACAGCTCGCACATCGCCTTCGACTATGTGCTGGATGCGGGACGGACACCTATCCACAGCTACTGCGACTTGTCCATCGGCCTGCGCCACAAACCGGTGGCCGACACCACGAAATACTACATCGTACAGAAGGCCGGCAAATGGCGGAGCTCCATGGGCGGAAAATACGAGAACGGATGGGTCAAGACCCGGATACGTTCCCTCGGTACTTTCTCTGTCGATGTGGATACCGTGGCACCGAAAATTACTCCCGTCGGACAGGGCGGATGGCGCAGCAACCGGCAAATCCGGTTTCGCATCAGCGACGCCGAATCGGGTATCGGCACCTACAAGGTGTACATTGACGGGAAGTTTGTCCTCTTCGGCCTGAAGAAAGGCATTCTGGTGATACAAGACCCGGAAAAGGTGAAAAAGGGAGTTCCCCACAAGGCCGAGGTGATCGTGACCGACCAATGCGGAAACACGGCCCGCAAGGAATACAAGTTCTGAAAGAATCAATAACTCAAATCATAAACAACCTACCTACATGAAAATGAAAAAAATAATGCTGGCTGTCTTTCTGCTGACAGCATGTATTGCCAACGGATGGGCATGTACCAACTTCATTGTCGGAAAGAAGGCTTCGGCCGACGGTTCCGTCATCGTTTCTTACTCGGCCGACTCTTACGGCATGTTCGGCTACCTGTGCCACTACCCGGCTGCCCAGCATGCACCGGGCGAAATGCGCGACATCTACGACTGGGATTCGGGCAAATACCTGGGCAAAATCAAGGAAGCCAAACAGACCTACAACGTCATCGGCAACACGAACGAGTTTCAGGTGACCATCGGGGAAACCACTTTCGGCGGACGTCCGGAACTGGTGGACAGCACCGGCATCATGGACTACGGAAGCCTGATTTACGTGGCCCTGCAACGTTCGCGCACGGCTAAGGAAGCCATCAAAATCATGACCGACCTGGTGAAAGAATACGGTTACTACAGCAGCGGTGAATCGTTCTCGATTGCCGACCCGAACGAAGCCTGGATCATGGAGATGATTGGAAAAGGACCGGGCGTGAAAGGGGCTGTATGGGTGGCTGTCCGTATTCCGGACGACTGCATTGCCGCTCATGCCAACCAGAGCCGCATCCACAAGTTCGACATGAACGACAAGGAAAACTGCCTGTATGCACCCGACGTGATTTCCTTTGCCCGCGAAAAAGGCTATTTCAGCGGCAACAACAAGGACTTCAGCTTTGCCGATGCCTACTGCCCGCTCGATTTCAGCGGCCTGCGTTTCTGCGAGGCGCGTGTGTGGAGCTTCTACAACATGTTCAGCAAGGCGACCGGACAGTCTTACCTTTCTTATATCCAGGGCGAGAGCAAGGAACCGATGCCGCTTTACGTGAAACCAGACCAGAAGATTTCGGTACGCGACATCCAGCATGCCATGCGTGACCACTACGAAGGCACGCCGCTCGACATCACCAAGGACATGGGTGCCGGCTGTTTCGAGATGCCTTACCGCCTGTCGCCGCTGACTTTCAAGGTGGACGGACAGGAATATTTCAACGAACGTCCCATCTCTACCCAGCAGAGTGGTTTCGTATTCGTTTCACAGATGCGTTCCAACCTGCCCGACGCCATCGGCGGTGTACTCTGGTTCGGTCTGGACGACGCCAACATGACGGTCTTCACTCCGGTGTACTGCAACACGGACAAGGTGCCTTATCCTTACCAGCAGGGACACGGTGACTGCGTAACCTTCTCATGGGATTCCGCGTTCTGGATTTACAACTGGGTGGCCGACATGATCCGTCCGCGCTACAACCTGATGGTGGAAGACATGCGCACCGTGCAGAACAGCCTGGAAGATACTTATGCGCAGGCACAGGAAGGCATTGAAAGCACGGCCTTGAAACTGTATCAGCAAGACCCGGCCAAAGCCAAGGAATTCCTGACCAACTACACGCAAATGACGGCACAGACTGCCGTAGACAGTTGGAAGAAACTGGGCGAATTCCTCATCGTACGCTACAACGACGGCGCCGTGAAACGCATGCAGAACGGACAGCTACAACGCCCGGCTACCGGCAACACGGCTCCGCTGGACCGCCCGGGATACAGCAAGGAATTCTTGCAGGAACTGGTGAAATCGACCGGCGAACGCTACAAAATGAAAGAACTGAAGTAAGCAGATTTTCTTCTGCTTTCTCGTTCTACAATCAAAAGTTATGATTATTTTTGCAAAAAATAAAATACAAGCGAATCTGAAGAAACTCAATGATAGAGAAACATATCGTACTCGAAGATATTGACCCGGTGATTTTCTATGGCGTGAATAATGCCAACATGCAGATGATCAAGGCCCTGTTTCCCAAGCTGCGGATTGTGGCGCGCGGAAACGTCATCAAAATCATGGGAGACGAGGAGGAAATGTGCGCTTTCGAAGAGGCCGTCCTGGCTCTGGAGAAACACTGCGTGCAGTACAACTCGCTCAACGAAGAAGTGATTCTGGACATCGTGAAGGGCAATGCCCCGAAAATTGAAAAGACGGGTGATGCCATCGTGTTCAGTGTGACGGGCAAGCCGATTACTCCGAGAAGTGAAAACCAGCTGAAGCTGGTGCGCGAATTCGAAAAGAATGACATGATTTTTGCCATCGGTCCGGCGGGTTCGGGAAAGACCTACACGGCCATCGCCCTGGCGGTACGGGCCCTGAAGAACAAGGAAATCAAGAAAATCATCCTCAGCCGTCCGGCCGTGGAAGCGGGCGAGAAACTGGGATTCCTGCCCGGCGACATGAAGGACAAGATTGACCCTTACCTGCAACCGCTGTATGATGCGCTTCAGGACATGATTCCGGCGGCCAAGCTGAAGGAATACATGGAACTGAACGTCATCCAGATTGCACCGCTGGCCTTCATGCGCGGACGTACGCTGAACGACGCGGTGGTCATCCTGGACGAAGCGCAGAACACCACCACCCAGCAAATCAAAATGTTTCTCACCCGAATGGGCATGAACACCAAGATGATTGTGACGGGCGACATGACGCAGATTGACCTTCCCGCCTCGCAAACTTCGGGACTCGTGCAGGCCATGAAAATCCTGAAAGACGTGAAAGGCATCAGCTTCATCGAACTGAACAAGAAAGACATTGTCCGCCACAAGCTGGTGACCCGCATCGTGGAAGCCTACGAGAAATTCGAGGAAAAAGAGAAAGCGGAAAGAAAACAACTGCGCGCTGCCAGAGAAGCCGAAAAGACTCCACAGGCATAAACACACCTAACGAATCCTATTCATTACTAAACATAACAAGACAATGAGTAAAGCATTAACAAAAACAGACTTCCACTTTCCTGGACAGAAAAGTGTGTATCACGGAAAAGTACGTGATGTGTACAACATCAACGATGAAAAGTTAGTAATGGTTGCTACCGACCGTATCTCGGCATTCGATGTCGTGCTACCGGAAGGTATCCCTTATAAAGGACAGATGCTGAACCAGATTGCGGCTAAATTCCTGGACGCTACCACAGACATCTGCCCGAACTGGAAACTGGCTACTCCCGACCCGATGGTTACCGTGGGTGTGATGTGCCAAGGATTCCCAGTAGAAATGATTGTACGCGGCTACCTTTGCGGAAGCGCATGGCGTGCCTACAAGGGCGGCGCGCGTGAAATCTGCGGTGTACGTCTGCCGGAAGGCATGAGAGAAAACGAGAAATTCCCTCATCCGATTATCACTCCGACCACCAAGGCTGAAATGGGTATGCACGACGAAGATATCTCTAAAGAAGAAATTCTGGCCAGAGGATTGGCTACTCCAGAAGAATATGCTATTCTGGAGAAATATACACTGGCTTTGTTCGAACGCGGTACGCAGATGGCGGCTGAACGTGGCCTGATTCTGGTAGACACGAAATATGAATTCGGAAAGCACAACGGCCAGATTTATCTGATGGACGAAATCCATACACCGGACTCCAGCCGTTACTTCTACTCAGAAGGTTATCAGGAACGCTTCGAAAAGGAAGAACCGCAGAAACAGCTTTCAAAGGAATTCGTTCGCGAATGGCTGATGGCCAACGGCTTCCAGGGCAAAGAAGGCCAGCAGGTGCCTGAAATGACTCCGGCCATCGTGGAATCTATCAGCGACCGCTACATCGAGTTGTTTGAGCACATCACAGGCGAAAGCTTCGTAAAAGGTGACACAGAAGACCTTGCCAAACGCATCGAAAAGAACGTAACAGACTATCTGATTCTTTAATCGAAGAACTGACTGATCTCCCTTTGTAGAATGATTCCCTTCATTCACAAAGGGAGATTAACTTATTTGTCCCAACTTAACTTTGCAGACATGTCTCATTATCCACAAGAAAATATCAAACCATACAACGAAAAAGAGGGCAAGGCTGCCCAGGTAAAAAAAATGTTCGACCACATCGCTCCAGCCTACGACAACCTGAACCACCTGATGTCGTGGGGCATCGACAAAAGCTGGCGACGGAAGGCTATCCGCTTGCTAAAGCCTTATCACCCGCAACATATCATGGATGTGGCTACCGGTACAGGAGACTTTGCCATTCAAGCCTGCCGGATGCTGCAACCGGCCGAACTAATCGGAACGGATATTTCAGAGGGCATGATGAACGTGGGACGTGAGAAAGTGAAACAGCTGGGACTTGACAAGCAAATATCTTTCGCCAAAGAAGACTGTACGGCACTCTCTTTCCCGGAAAACCGCTTTGACGCCATTACAGTGGCCTTTGGCATACGTAATTTTGAACATCTTGACCTGGGCCTGAAAGAGATGTACAGAGTGCTGGTGCCCGGCGGACACCTCGTCATTTTGGAACTGTCAGAACCGGAACATTTTCCCATGAAGCAAGGATATGCGATTTATTCCAAAATCGTAATTCCGGCACTGGGAAGACTTCTCTCGAAAGACCGAAGCGCCTATACCTATCTACCGCAATCCATCAAGGCTTTCCCGCAAGGAGAAATCATGCAGGAAATCATCCGAAAAGCCGGATTCAGCCAAGTGAAATTCCAACGGCTGACACTGGGGACATGCACTCTTTATTTTGCCACCAAACAACTAAATTCTTTGAACCTATGAGAAAATTTGGACTGATTGGTTATCCGCTTGGACATTCTTTCTCCAAGAACTTCTTCAATGAAAAATTCCATTCCGAAAATATTGATGCCGAATATGTAAACTTCGAAATTCCAAGCATCGAAGAACTGCCGCAAATTATCAAAACCAACCCTAACTTGGCAGGACTGAACGTGACGATTCCTTACAAGGAAAAAGTGATTTCGTATCTGGACGAACTGGATAAGGACGCACAGGCAATCGGGGCTGTCAATGTCATCAAAATAGAGCATACCAAGGGGGGACCAAAACTGATTGGCTATAATTCCGACATTATCGGGTTTGTCCGTTCCATCGAGGCCTTGCTGGAACCTTATCACAAAAAAGCGCTGATTCTGGGCACAGGCGGGGCTTCAAAAGCCATTCATCAGGGGTTGAAACAGCTGGGACTGGAAACGCTGTTCGTATCGCGCAGCAAACACAATGATGAAGTTATTACGTACGAAGAAATTACACCTGAAATCATGCAGGACTACAAGGTCATCGTAAACTGTACGCCGGTGGGCATGTATCCGAAAGCCGACGAATGTCCGAATATCCCTTACGAACTGCTGACTCCGCAACACCTGTTGTACGACCTGCTCTACAATCCGAACACCACGCTTTTCATGAAGAAGGGAAGTGACCAGGGAGCCATCGTCAAAAACGGGCTGGAAATGCTCTTGTTGCAGGCTTTCGGGGCATGGGATATCTGGAACAGCTAACCACAGACTCAATACCCATTTTCAATGACCACAAAAAAGAAAATCCTCTGGTCGGCAGGCATCGTGATACTGCTGGTCGTGGGAATCGTCGTCGGGGGAGGTCTCTACCTGATTGACTTTGCGCTCCGCCCGGAAAACCGGGGGAAAAACATGGTGGAATCTGAAACTTTCATGCGAAAGGAATATCCTCAGATTGTCCAATGGCTGGACAGTCTGGAGGAACATCATGCGCTCCGGGATACGTTTATCCTCGCGCCCGACGGCATCCAGATGCATGCCTTTTATGCACACGCCTCCCGCCCTACTGCCCGCACGGCAATTATCGTACACGGTTATACGGACAATGCCATCCGCATGTTTCACATCGGGTATCTCTACAACCATTCGCTGGACTGTAATATCTTGTTGCCGGACTTGCGCTATGCGGGACTGACGGAAGGGGATGCCATTCAGATGGGGTGGCTGGACCGGAAGGACGTGATGCAATGGATAGACGTAGCACCGGCTTTGTTCGGCGATTCCTTACAGGCGGTGGTGCATGGCATCTCTATGGGGGCGGCCACTACCATGATGCTGTCGGGGGAAGCGACGCCCGACTACGTGACTTGCTTCGTGGAGGACTGCGGCTATACCAGTGTGTGGGACCAGTTCAGCAAGGAACTGAAAGGATTGTTCGGCTTGCCTCCTTTCCCGTTGCTCTACACGGCCAGCTGGATTTGCCAGCTACAGAACGGATGGAACTTTCAGGAGGCATCGGCTTTGTCGCAAGTGGCGAAATGCCGCAAGCCGATGCTGTTCATCCACGGTGACAACGATGACTTTGTACCGACGTGGATGGTGTATAAGCTTTATGAGGCCAAACCGGCTCCCAAAGAACTGTGGATTACGGAGGGTGTGGACCATGCCCATTCCTACAAGCTGTACCCGGACGAATACACGGAACGGGTAAAGGCTTTTACGGAAAAATACTTACACTGACTCTCAGAAGAAGGCGGTCTTGAAACAGAAGCTCTGAACAGGCCGACTTACAATTCCTAAATAATACCCTAAAAAAATCTCCTGCTTCAGTCCTCATTTATCTTCAATGAAAGGACGAAAGCAGGAGATTTTTACGTTGGAATTCCAATTAATCAATTATTGACTTTCACGATTTTATTTCTTTGAGAGGGATGCTTTCTGTGTATCTGTTTGCCTCTCTCCGAATCAAGCCTGAAGTTCCTCACATTCTTTCAGCCACAACGCTGCACTGGCATCACTCGGCATACGCCAGTCGCCCCGTGGACTCAAGGAAACGGAACCGACTTTCGGACCGTCGGGCAAGCAAGAACGCTTGAACTGCTGGGCAAAGAAACGACGGTAGAAATTTGTCAGCCATTTCTTGATGGTCGTACTGTCGTACGTGCCGCGGAAAGCAATCTCAGCCAGATAGAAGATTTTGGCCGGACGGAAGCCGAAACGCAGGAAATGGAACAGGAAGAAGTCGTGCAGCTCGTAAGGGCCCACCAAATCTTCGGTCTTCTGCTTGATGTTGCCGTTCTCGTCGGCTGGAATCAGTTCCGGACTGATTGGGGTATCGATGATGTCGAGCAGGGTATTGCGGGACAAAGTATCCACTCCCGTCTGTGCCACCCAATTGACCAGATAACGAACCAAGGTCTTGGGGATGCTGGCATTCACGCCGTACATCGACATGTGGTCGCCGTTGTAGGTAGCCCATCCCAGGGCAAGCTCCGACAGGTCGCCAGTACCGATGACCAGTCCGCCCAGCTTGTTGGCGTAATCCATCAGAATCTGCGTCCGCTCGCGAGCCTGTCCGTTTTCATAAGTCACATCGTGTACCGACATGTCCTGGCCAATATCTTGGAAATGCTGGATGCAGGCATCCTTGATGCTGATTTCCTTCGTTGTCACCTGCAGGGAACCCATCAGGGAAAGGGCATTGTGATACGTACGGTCGGTGGTTCCGAACCCCGGCATGGTCACACCCACGATTCCCTTCCGCGGCAAACCCAGCTTGTCGAAAGTCTTGACACAGACCAACAAGGCCAGCGTGGAGTCCAGTCCCCCTGAAATACCCAATACGACGGTCTTGCAATGGGTATGCACCAGACGTTTGGCCAATCCGGCCACCTGAATGGAGAAGATTTCCTCGCAGCGCTCATCCAGCTGACGGCTGCCTGAAGGCACGAAAGGATGAGGTTCTACCGGACGGGTCAGACTCAGTTCACGCGAAGAAACCAGTTCCGTACTGACATGCTGTACGGGTATCTCCTGATGAGTCCGTACGCTGGCCGCAAACGTAGTGTTCACCAAGCGTTCCCCTCTCAGGCGTTCCACATCAATCTCACTGATGACCAGCTGTTCTTCGAAAGAGAAACGTTCGGAAGCGGCAAGCAGACTGCCGTTTTCGTAAATCAGGGCATTCCCCGCGAAAACCACGTCGGTAGTCGATTCACCAAAACCACAGGAAGAGAATACGTATCCCGCCAGGCACCGTGCCGATTGCTGTGCCAGCAAAGAACGGAGGTACTGGTGCTTACAGATATTTTCCGTATCGGCCGACAGGTTGAAGATAATCTCGGCTCCTTTCAGCACCAGGGTAGAACTAGGGGGTACGGGCGCCCATACATCTTCGCAGATTTCTACGCCAAAGCAGACCTCCGGCGTATCGAAAAGCAAACGGGCACTCATGGGAACTACCTGTCCGCAGAGACGGACGGTGGTAGAATCGGGATGAGCCACCGACGGAGTGAACCAACGCTGCTCATAAAATTCTTTATAGTTAGGAAGGTAAGTCTTAGGCACGAGTCCCAGAATCTTTCCCTTCTGAAAAATCACCGCACAATTCATCAAAGTGGAATTCACCATGACTGGCATGCCGACAATGGAAATAATATCCAGCTGACGTGTGTTGTTGACTATCTGCATCAGGGCGAACTCTGCCTGCTCCAGCAACAAACTCTGGGCAAACAAATCCCCACAGGAATATCCGGTCAAATTTAACTCCGGAAAAACAATAATCTGCACACCTTTTCCATCGGCTATGACAATCTGTTTCTCTGTCTGCTGCGCATTAAACTTGCAGTCGGCCACCTTCACCGCCGGAATGGCTGAAGCCACTTTTACAAAACCAAATCTCATATAATTTGTTATATATAAATAGACAGTGCAAAAATAAACAATATTTACACATGCACCTACCTCGAAAGCGGAGATTTTAATAATCAAATACAAAGTAAAAAAAACAAAAAAGTAAAGATTCTATTTGCAAACAGAAAAAATCTTTGTATATTTGCCTTCGAATTAGAATTGTAATAATTACATAATTGAAAAATAGATATGACAGCATACGAATACCTGCTCAACCACCACATCAAGCCATCTGTGCAGCGCATTGCCATCATGGATTATCTACTGAAACACAAAACTCATCCATGCATTGATGAAATCTATACGGCACTGTGCAAGGAAATTCCTACACTTTCAAAAACAACAGTGTACAATACACTGAAATTGTTTGTGGAACAGGGGGCGGCAAAAATGCTGACCATAGACGAAAAAAATGCCTGTTTCGACGGTGACATGCAACCGCACGCACATTTCCAGTGCAAGGTTTGCAATAAAATATACGATATGCCTGTCAAAGTACATCCTGAAGAAACAGAAGCATTCCTGAAAGACGGATTTATCGTAGAAGAAGTACATCAGTATTACAAAGGTATCTGTCCGGATTGCACAGAAAAAAACATAACCAATAACTAAAAAACATAACTTATTAATATATAACTAACTACTTAAAATTTTAAACGTATGAAAAAATTTATCTGTACTGTTTGTGGTTACATCTATGAAGGTGAAGCAGCTCCTGAAAAATGTCCGATGTGTAAAGCTCCTGCTTCTAAGTTCAAAGAACTGGAAGAAGCTGAAGGTGGCTTGCAGTTTGTAGACGAACACGTTATCGGCGTAGCTAAAGGTTGCGACGACGAAATGATTAAGGACCTGAACAACCACTTCATGGGTGAATGTACTGAAGTTGGTATGTACTTGGCCATGAGCCGTCAGGCTGACCGCGAAGGTTATCCGGAAGTTGCAGAAGCTTTCAAGCGCTATGCTTGGGAAGAAGCTGAACACGCTGCTAAATTCGCAGAATTGCTGGGTGACTGCGTATGGGATACTAAGACAAACCTTGAAAAGCGTATGAACGCTGAATGCGGCGCTTGCGAAGACAAGAAACGTATCGCTACTCGCGCTAAACAGCTGAACCTGGATGCTATCCATGACACAGTTCATGAAATGGCTAAAGACGAAGCTCGTCACGGAAAAGGTTTCGAAGGTCTGTACAACAGATATTTCAAGAAATAATTGAAAGCACTGACTTTCATTACAAAAGAGAGAGACCACCTCGACCCACGAGGATGGTCTCTCTTTTTTTCATATCCACTCCGCTTCAGTTCTTTCAGGAGAATACCAGAGTACTTTAAAGAAAGTACCCGCAGTAGTTCTTTGGCTGTACTGGAGTGCTTCTTTGAAAGTTCTGGAATATTTCTTTAAAAGTAGGAGAAAAATATAACTTGATTAACGGACTGTTCTTCCCAACCATGTCAACTTGTGCCAAAGGGTTTCCAGCGGACCGCGTTTGAAATGCCGGAACCACCAATGGGAAAAAGCCAACTGCAACAGGAAGAAAACGATTCCCACCAACAAGCTGACAGTGGTACCACAATACTGATGCAAGGCCAACCCATAGCCGAAATACAGGAAACTTCCAATGACCGACTGCATAATGTAATCGGTAAGGCTCATTCTTCCGTAGGGCACCAGAATCTTCTGTATCTTGCCCTTCCCCATCCAATAGAGCAACAAAAACGCAGAGACCATGGTCAGCATAAAACAGAAATTATACCAGGAATTCAGGATGGTCTTCAGGCTGTCCAGCATCAAAGGCTGAGACACTAACGCAAAGACAAAGGCCTTGACAAAATAAAAGGCCACTGCCAGCGGAAGAGAAAAGCACAACACGTAGGTCCAGAAGCTGCGGGAACGTCCCAGGGCCGTTTCTGAAGATGAATCGAAATACCCCATCCGGCCAATCCACAGGCCGAGCACAAACAAGGCACAAGTCTGGAATACTCTGCCGTAGCACCATGCCCAGTTCAGACTGGCCAGCTGTCCGATAGTAAAATTCATCTTCACCATCTCCCACCAGGAATCTCCTCCCAGCTGCGGATACACGTCTCCTAACGAGAAAATCATCTGACGGGGTGCATAGTCCGGACTGAGCCATCCACACACCACTTTTATCCATTCCACCGGCTGAAGCATCAGTATGAAGGAAAGTATCAGCAAGGACCGGTTCTTCCAATGACGAACGGGCACCAGAATGAAACCCAGAATGGCGTAAAGCACCAATATCTCACCGGGAAAAAACAGGGAATTCACAAAACCGAATCCCAACAGCAGTACCAGTCTCCACATGTAGCGTCCTTTGAAATCTTCTCCACGTTTTGCGGCACTACGGCTCTGCAAATAGAAAGTAAAACCAAACAGCAAGGCAAAAATAGCATAAGCCTTTCCCGAAAACAGGAAGAACAACATATCCCACAACGTCTCATCCAAATGCGCCAATACCGGAGAAGAAGGTTCGGGAAAAGAATAAAAATTGAAATGTTCGATGTTATGGAGCAGAATAATCCCCATTACGGCAAATCCCCTCAGCGCATCAATGGCCAGGATTCGCTCTTTTTTCTGTATGTTTTCCATGAAAGATTCATATTAACAAAAAAGAAAACGGAAAACCGTTTCATTCATCATCCGGATTTCCGTTTTCGCGCCCAAAATGAAACACCTGTCAGCGATTCATTCTGTCTACTATTTCTTTATTCTCAATTCTTGGTAGAATCAGTTGCAGCAGCTGGAGTAGTTGTAGCAGCCGCATCCTTCTGAGGAGCAGCAAAACCTGCAGGAGCATTCAACGGATTAGTCTTCTGTTCTTTCACTGCCTGTTCCATGATAACTGAAGAACCTTCAGTCTGAGACGGAACTACGTATGCAGTAGCCACACTGACAATCACCATAAATGCAGCCAGTCCCCAAGTCAATTTCTCAATAAAATCGGTTGTCTTACGAACTCCCATAATCTGATTGGAAGATGCAAAACTGGAAGAAAGGCCTCCTCCTTTTGAGTTCTGTATCAATACGACAAAGCACATCAATACAGCTGCAAGTACCATTAATACGACAAATAATAAATACATTTTCTTTTATTTTGATTTAGCGTTAATAATCAACTTCTCTAAAAATCTAATTTGGTCTGCAAAGTAAGTATTTTTTTTCGGATATTTCAAATTTAATTTTTTAATAATTTCCAGTGCTTTATCATATCGTTGTTGTTTAACATAAATTTTAGCCAAGGTTTCTGTGAAATAATTTTCTTCCTCTTCTACTTCAGGAACTTCGTTCACAATCTCAGAAGGAGGCACTCCTTCTTTTTCTTCTTTTGAGGGAAGACAGGGCTCCTCCACACCTGCTTCTTCCGGCACCTGCTTTTCTTCCGGATGTTCTTCCTCTTTCGCGTTCTTTTCAATGAAACTGTCAATCAGTTCCTGCCCTCTGAGAGGAGCTACAGCCACGGTATCCCCGGCCTGGACTTCTTCCTCCAACACAGAAGTATAATCCACCGCTTCCGCAGGCAACGGCAACAGAGTCTCGGCTGAAGGCTCACTGGCATCGGCCAGGAAACGGTCTATCAAATCCAGCGTTCTGTCGTCCGAACCCGGATGAGAAGATTCTTTTGGCCCTGCATGCTGTTTGATTACGAAATGTTCCCCTTCAATTGCATAAAACAGCACACTCAAATCGGCCACAAACAACGCCCCTTTGCGCAATTCTTCCTGAAAAGAAGGATCGTGCAACAGAAACAGATTCTTCAAATATAAAATACGGGCTGTTTGAAAATAAGGATAACGTTCCAAAAGCTGACGCAATTCATAAAGACTCTCTGTCCCCAACGACTCTGGATGCTCAATCCATTGCTGCAAATGCTGTTGTATCATCATTTTACCAGTTGGCTACCGTCGCATTAAAAATTTGCTCTACAATTTCGTCGATCATCTGCTGTACGAGTTCCTCTTGCACGGAAGAAAGCTGCTGGCTGGCATTGTATTCACGACTGGCTGTAAACTGCTGGTCAGAGAAGTCTTCCGCATGATTTGAGTTGTTCACAAACCTCACGTTAACCGTCATTCGCAACTCAGCCATTGTAGAATATCCGTCGGAACCTACTCCCTTATTATAGGCATCATAGTTCGTGATTTCACCCGAAAGCTCCAGGTCCCCTCCCTGACGTACTTGCTTCAGACGCGTCTGCTGCATGTATTTATCCTGCAACGACGTGTTGAACATAGACTCCATCGGTCCCCATACAAATGCAGCCGAACGGTTCGGGAAGTTCTGGAAACTGATGGTCTTCACTTTATCATAATTAATGGAAGAACCGTTAAATTTATAAGACACCGTACATGCCGTAAGAATGCACAGCACTACCGGCAATACATATTTTGTCAGTCTGACATGTTTTTTATTCAAGGCCATATTCTTTTATCTTTCTATAAAGTGTTCGTTCTGAAATTCTCAAATCACTGGCGGCATTTTTTCTTTTTCCATGATGACGCTCAAGTGCCTTACGAATCATTTCTTTCTCCACCTCATCCAATGACAAGTTTTCCTCCACATACTCTTCCGTATCCTGCACGTCCGACACATCGGCTGGTGTCACTTTCACATTGGAATCAACCGGTGAAACATTGCTTACTGAAGTCACATTGGATACTTTTCCAACTTCGGGCACCGGATTCAATACTACAGATGGGGGCTGCATCAGGCTGACCGGCGTTTCCGGAATGTAATGCATCGGTGCTGGAGAAGGCGGTGTCACAGTATTTCCTCCTGCCCGTTCCGCCATAATGTCATGTACCAGTTTTTTCAAATCCGTCACATCCCTCCGCATATCAAACAATACCTGATAAAGGAGCTCCCTCTCACTTTGAAAACCTTTCTCACTCCCTGGCTTTACTCCTCCCAGGAATGCAGGAAACTTCGACACAGCAGGCTGTGCGGGCAGATATCCTTGCAGAATCTCTGCCGTGATATCCCGATTAGGTTCAATAATCGAAATCTGTTCCGTGATGTTCTTCAACTGACGAATGTTACCCGGCCACGAGTAAGAAACCAGCATACGTCGCGCATCGTCCGTCAATTGGATAGACGGCATACGGTATTTCTCTGCAAAATCAGCTGCAAACTTCCGGAATAAAAGCGGTATATCATCCGGACGTTCACGCAAGGCAGGCACCTTAATCGGTACTGTATTCAAACGATAATACAAATCTTCCCGAAAGCGTCCCTCTGCAATGGCTTCAGAAAAGTTCACGTTCGTAGCTGCTACAATCCGCACATCCGTCTTCTGTACTTTAGAAGAACCTACCTTTATATATTCTCCGGTTTCCAGCACACGCAGCAGACGAGCCTGCGTAGAAAGAGGCAATTCTCCCACCTCATCCAGAAAAATCGTTCCACCGTTTGCTTCGGCAAAGTATCCGTTACGGTCACTGATGGCTCCTGTAAAGGCTCCTTTTTCATGTCCGAACAGCTCTGAATCAATCGTACCTTCCGGAATAGCTCCGCAATTGACAGCAATATACGGACCGTGCTTCCGTCGGCTAAATTGGTGAATAATCTGAGGGAAACTTTCTTTTCCGACTCCACTTTCTCCCGTAACCAGTACAGACAAATCAGTGGGAGCCACCTGCATTGCCACATCGATGGCCCGGTTCAATCCCTCACAATTTCCAATAATGCCGAACCGAAGTTTCACATTTTGTATTTCTGATTTTACCATATACTCCTCGATTATATGACAAAATTACAAAAAGTTTGAGACCCGTCCATGCATTTAGTAAAAATTAGAAGACTGTACGAATCATAAAGCGAATTCCCCATTTGCTGGCAGTAGGCAGTTCATTGTAGTTCAAGCGGCGTACATACTCCACATGCAACAACTTGAAAATGTTATGGATTCCCGCACTTACCTCTACATAAGGCTTTTTCGGATCCATCACATAACTTGAAGTATGGAAGTTTCCAGCTGCATCATAATGTCCCGGGAACAGCATCAGTTCCGAATCATTGGCATTCTGAGGAAGCAACGGGTTGTTTTTGTCTGTCAACGTCCCCCACAAGCATTTGATGCCGATAAACTCACGCCATTTCAGTTTTTTCAGCAAAGGAATGCGATTGAATATCTTTCCCTGCAAATTCCATGACACATCCAAAGAAGCATAACGGTCGTTCAGGAACTCCATGTTATTGATCAGATTGAATGTCTCATTCTGAATGATATACGACAAGTTTGCGGCAGGCATAATCAACAATGGGAAAGGTACTTTATTCCATTGTATGCCTCCCTTTATGCTTGTATCAATGTTACCCCACGAACTGAGCCACCAGCGTTTGTAGAGACTGATTTCCGTCATATTATAGGTATAATCACTTCCCAGTATACCCTTCAACCCCAGCGTATGCTGCAAAGTAAAGACCGGTGCATCCAAGTTAATCGGCAAACGACGCTGCTTGGTATTGACAAAAGTCTCACCCGGTGCATAGCGGAATGCCAAAGTAGCCTCAGCAAGAGAGAAATCTCTTGTATTATATGGAGAACGCACCCAGTCTGTACCGGTCAATTCTCCTGTAGCCAGTGCCTGCTGCAACTGATTCTCCTGTGCCATGGTCCGATAAAAAAGCTTTCCACAAGCTTCCAAGTTGGTATGCTTCAACATCAACGTAGTTTTCAAACCACTTTCCTTCTCCAGTTCATACTTCACGCTAGCTGTCCGTTCATAATTATATTGGTCGACGGTGGTCACCTTAAACGAGGTAAACACGTTATCCTTATCCGTCCCCATAAACTTGTCAGACGGCAACATGTTGTCGTATGAATACGAAACCGTCAACGAATTAATCGGATATTCCCTGGGCAAATATTCTTTTTTATTGAAAGAATATTCCACTTCAGCCTTATACTTCGACTTTTCGTCCTTGAAACCATACGCATAATATCCCCTCAAGAAGAGATGAGGATTCAGATTCGCCGTAGTTTGTGCAGAAGCTCTCAAGCGAAGCCCGTCAATATAATTACTGGATATCATTGTATTGATAGGACCGATATCCACTTTACTGGGCTTTCCTTTCACTCCAGTTTCTACAAAGTTCTCAATGAAAGCCTTTGCCACGAACATGATGTACTTAAACCCTTTTATCTTCGAGAGGTTATCCACAAACGAATCCATATTGTCTTCCGACTTGGTCAGCTCCGTCGGCCGATATTCCTTCCAGAATGAATCATCCCGCATCATGGCATTGACATCCTTTATTTCAGCTCCTTTTTTCTTAAAAATCTTTGCCGGAATCTCATCAAATCCAAAATCGGAATAACGGGTCTGTCTCCTCACCTGAAATGAACCTAAAAGTTTCTTCAGGTAAGACATTTCACACAACATATCATCTTCCATCAAAACCCATTCCCCTGTAGACAACTGACCGAATTTCTGCTCAATAATCATATTATCTACAAAGTTGATATCTGTCTTCTTCGGAAGATTCATCACACATTTATTTACCCGATAAGTGGAATCGGCCAAAATATACAAATGCCCTGTAAATCCAAAATCCTGAGAATTATTAGGCACAAAAGTCAGGTGGAAACACTTTTCGCGTTCCACCATCACCGTATCCATGATGTAATACTTATAAAAGTTGATTCCCGCATTTGAAATCGGACTGTCGAAAGGATACTGAAGGAAACGAAAACGATCCTGATAGATATTGATATCCTGAAATACATCCTTCAACACCGTCGACAACATATCTCCCGTATTGAACAGTTCATTCACTCCGGTAGAGTTAATCCCCTTCACAATCGTCTTTTCATCGTGAGGCTCTTTCCGATAGAGTTTTTCTGTTACCGTTTCATCTACAGATATAGGCAGAATGTTCTTCCCCGTCACTTCGCACACCTCCACCTGGTCGCGAAAAAACGGATATTTTTTAAACAAATTAGATTCACGAAGCGAATCCGTTGTTATATTATTCAGTGAAAAAGTAATCTTCTGATATTTATTGTAATGATAAAAGTCATTCACTCCCAAGTCATTCAACTTTTTAGCAGCAATAACTTTCTTCATCATTTCTACCGCCGGATTGTTCTTCCGGGAATATTTTTCTTTTTTAGGTTTTACGATTACTTCATCCAACACCAAATCCGGCTTCATCTTCACATCCAGTTTCTTTGTGTTGACCGACACATTACGCACCTCCGTGCCATATCCTACCATAGAAAATGTCAGCTTCGTCCATCCCGGATGAACAGATATTGTGTATTGTCCATCTATATCAGTAATGGTACCCACTCCTTTTCCATCATAATATACGTTCAAATAAGGAATAGGATCACCTGTTTCGGAATCTGTTACTACACCTTTAATCTGTGCTGAAAGTTTCACAACTCCCAGACACAAAACAAATAAAAAAAACAATCTTTTTATCATACCTGAATTTAATACTTAAGTAATATACACTTAACCATTTTGTAAAAGTACATAGTGTAAAGGTCTCCTACAAATTTCACTCCCTGAAAAATGACATTCTTACCTTTTTTTATGAATAATGGAATATATTTTTTTTCGTTCAACAAGAAAAACCGGTAATGAAATCATCTTCCACTACCGGTCCCCAAAAATATCTGTCAAAGATATAATCTCTCGTCAATCAATCTCTTCATCGGCCTCGTATCCTCCCATCTCACGCAAGGCATTTTTCAACATCACATATTGCTGGAACAAATGGTTCACAGGAATTTCTCCCTCTGTATAATTGTGCATCGGACTCTTCAAGAAGAAGCTTAAAAAACGCTGGATACCATAACGTCCTGCACGAGCCGCCAAGTCGCTCAGTAAGACAAGGTCCAAGCATAATGGAGCCGCCAGAATGGAGTCACGACACAAGAAATTAATCTTAATCTGCATCGGATAGCCCATCCAGCCGAAAATATCAATATTGTCCCATCCTTCCTTATTGTCATTACGGGGAGGATAATAATTAATACGTACCTTATGATAATAATCGGAATACAAATCCGGCTGATTTTCAGGAACCAGTATAGATTCCAGCGTAGACAGCTTGCTCACCTCCTTGGTGTGGAAATTAGCCGGTTCATCCAATACCAGTCCGTCACGATTCCCCAGGATATTGGTAGAGAACCATCCGGAAAGGCCCAGGCAACGCGTACCGATAATCGGCGCAAAGCCCGATTTCACCAATGTCTGCCCGGTTTTGAAGTCCTTGCCAGCAATCGGCATCTTAGCCTTTTCAGCCAGTTCCCACATAGCCGGAATGTCAACCGTAGTATTCGGTGCCCCCATGATGAACGGTGCTCCTTCCGCCAAAGCCGCATACGCATAACACATGGAAGGAGCCACATGTTCCCGGTCATCCTGCTTCATGGCGTTTTCCAAAGCAGACAATGTGCCATGCACTTCTTCACAAACCGGTACATAAATTTCAGTAGAAGCCGCCCACAACACCACCACACGTGAACAATTATTTTCCGCCTTAAACTTGCGAATATCTTCCCGCAATTGTTCCACCATCTCCCAGCGGGTGGCACAATCCTTCACATTGTTTCCGTCCAAACGTTTGGCATAATTATGGTCGAAAGCGGCTTTCATCGGTACAATCTTTTCCAATTCCTCCTTCACCGGGCGAATGTCCTTTTCACGCAACACCTCACAATTCATAGCCGATTCATAGGCATTGGCCGGATACACATCCCAGGCGCCGAACACCATATCATCCAGTTTGGCCATCGAAACAATTTCGCCATAATGCAGGTATTTCTTTTTCTCTCCGCGTCCGACACGAATCTTATCATACTGTGTCATAGCACCTACCGGCTTGGCCAGCCCCTTACGCACCATTAAAACTCCGGTCATAAATGTGGTAGCTACAGCTCCCAGACCCACACACAAAACACCCAGCTTACCTTCAGCGGGTTTCACATTCATTTTTTCCATTTCTAAATTTCTTTTTTTCTTTCACTTTCTGTCCTTTCCGAGAGTTCATCACTTTGAACATTCCAAAAGGACAAACTGCTCAAAGTTAAACTTTTGTTTGATTAAACCAGCATTTTACTTCCTCTTTTATTGGAATATACGTAGAAATAAGACACAAATTCAGAAGAAAAAGCCATCAACAGTTTCCACAGACAGTAAAATTATCCGTATCTTTGCAAGCGCATATAAAAAAAGAAATACCCAATCCATGAATGATATTTGTTGCATCGGACACATTACATTAGATAAAATTGTGACTCCAAAACAAACTACTTACATGCCGGGAGGCACTTCGTATTATTTTTCTCACGGAATCCGCCGGTTGAATGACTTCAAAAACTACAAACTGGTCACAGCGGTTGCACCCAGTGAATACGGCATTGTGGAAGAAATGAGAAAGGAAGGTCTCCAAGTGGAAGTCCTCCCAAGCCGTCATACGGTGTACTTCGAAAATACATACGAAGAAAACCAGGACAACCGCTCCCAGCGTGTACTGGCAAAGGCCGACCCTTTTACGGCAGATGCCCTCAAGGACGAAAATGCACGCATCTTCCATTTGGGAAGTTTGTTGGCGGATGATTTTCCATTGGAAGTAGTCAAAGAACTGGCGCAAAAAGGTACCTTGGCCGTAGATGCACAAGGATATTTGCGGGAAGTGAAAGGCGAACAGGTATATCCTGTAGACTGGCATGAAAAGAAAAAAGCATTGAAATACATTGACATTCTGAAAGTCAACGAACACGAAGCAGAAGTGCTGACAGGATTCAAGGACCCGCAGCAAGCCGCCCGCCAGTTGGCCCAATGGGGAGTAAAAGAAGTTCTGCTGACCTTGGGCAGTTTGGGAAGCATTATCTATGCCGAAGGTAAATTCTACAAGATACCAGCCTACGCCCCGAAAGAAGTGGTGGATGCCACAGGATGTGGAGATACCTATGTACTCGGTTATCTGTACATGCGCAACAAAGGTGCATCCTATGCAGAAGCCGGATGTTTTGCTGCCGCCATGTCGACCATCAAACTGGAAAAATCAGGTCCTTTTTCCGGAACGGAAGAAGAGGTGTGGCATATCCTGCAAACCGACAAGGCTAAGCCGGAAGTGCTGGCTGCCAAATAAGCAAAACAAAATATTACATTATAAAGAAAGGGTTTGCACACTGAATCACTCAGCTGCAAACCCTTGTTTTTTACCTGTCATCGGTTCTCGGATTATCCCATCTTACCCGTCAGATAAGCACGGGTACGTTCGTCAACCGGATTCTTAAACATTTTTTCCGTATCATCGTATTCAATCAGTTCTCCCATATACATGAACATGGAGCGGTCGGAGATACGCATTGCCTGCGACATGTTGTGTGTCACAATCAAGATGGTCACCTCCTTCTTCAGCTGATCCATCAGGCCCTCAATGTGCTTGGTGGCAATCGGGTCCAAGGCAGAAGTCGGTTCGTCCATCAACAGTACATCCGGCTGAAGTGCCAGTGAGCGGGCAATGCACAAACGCTGCTGCTGTCCTCCGGACAGGAAGGTACCCCGCTTGGTCAAGGCATCCTTCACCTCGTCCCACAGGCACACGTTTCGCAGGTTGCGTTCCACGATTTCATCCTTCTGCGACTTGGACAGATGGATACCGTTCAGAATATATCCGGCCAACACATTGTCGTAAATATTCATGGTTGGGAAAGGGTTCGGGCGCTGGAACACCATACCGATGCGGCGACGTTCTTCCATCGGGTGCATCTGCAACACGTTCTCCCCGTTCAGCAAAATCTCACCCGTCACACGGATATTTTTATATAGCTCGTGCATACGGTTCACTGCACGCAGCAAGGTACTCTTTCCACATCCGGAAGGCCCCATGATGGCCGTAATCGTATTTTTTTCAATATCGGCCGATACGTGTTTCACGGCCATCACACTGCTGGTGTACGAGATGCACACATCTTTTATCTGGAGAATCGGATTCTTTATATTTTCCATTTCTTTGCAATTCGTTTAGCTAATAAATTCAGACATAACACAAAAGTCAACAGGAACAGGGAAGCTCCCCATATCAAGCTCTGCAGGTTCGGATCGTTGAAGAATTCCCAAATCAGCAACGGCACGGCCGACATCGGCTTAGTCATGTTCCAGCTGATAGCCGCACCTCCTAAAGCCGTAAACATCAACGGGGCTGTTTCACCTACCACACGCGAGATGGCCAGCAAGATACCGGTAAAGATACTGCCCAAAGCGGAAGGTAACATCACCTTCAACATCACCCGCCAATAGCTTCCTCCCAAAGCCAGTCCGGCTTCTTTCAACGTTTCCGGAAGCACCTTCATGGTTTCCTCCGTAGAACGGATAATCAACGGTAGCATCATGATGAACAGGGCCACACTTCCGGCAATGGCCGAATATCCTTTCATCGGCACCACCACCCAGATGTAAGTGATAATACCAATAATGATGGACGGAGTTCCCTGCAGCAAGTCGGTCAGGTAACTGACAATCACCGCAAACCAACTTTTTCTGTATTCCGAAAGACAAATACCACAAAGTATCCCTACCGGAATGGCTACTACAGCCGCCAGTATCAGCATCAGGAAGGTTCCGATAATTCCGTTGGCAATTCCTCCCGGAATGGCTTCTCCGGCAGAAGCGGCCATCATTGCCTTATAGGCATTTGGCGTGGCTTCCGTGATGAACGACCAGCCCAACTGTCTCCATCCTTTCACCAATACTTCTCCCAGTATGGCCAGCAACGGAATTGCAGTCACTCCCGACAGTACACATACCAAGATGTAAAGCAACCGGCTCTTCAGGATACGCAATTTTATATTATTTCCATACAACATAAATTCTTCTTTTTAGAGAGTTAGACATGACGGGCACGGCGAATCAAAATCTTACCGATAATATTGATAATGGCTGTAATCAAGAACAACAGCAATCCGATGGCTATCAGTGAAGACAGTTTCAAGCCATCCGCTTCTCCAAACTGGTTGGCAATGATACTCGCCATGGTGTTTCCCGTGGTACGCAACGTGTCGGGCATCTGGTTGGTATTACCAATCAACATGGTTACCGTCATGGTTTCTCCCAATGCACGGCCAATGGCCAAAATGTAAGAAGAGAAGATACCGGAACCCGCCATTGGGAAAATCACTCGCCGGATGACTTCTGCCCGTGTCGCTCCCATGGCATAAGCCCCTTCCTTCAAATCAGAAGGAACCATCTTGATGAACTCCGAACTCAGTGAAGCTGCATAAGGCACAATCATGATGGCCAGCACAAACGAAGCGGTCAGGATACCCGAGCCTTGCGGTGACAAATTCAAATGCATGAACACCGTACGAAGTACGTAAAATCCCCACAGACCATAGATAATAGAAGGAATACCTGCCAGCAAATCAATCACAGTTCCCAGTATGGCGGCAATTTTCTTTCCGCGGAAATATTCACCGGTAAACAATGCGACAGGAAGAGAGAAAGGAATACACATCAGCAAGGCCAATATAGTGGTCAGCAGTGTACCTGTAATAAAAGGAAGAGCGCCATAACTTTCTTTGCCGGCGGTGGTCACCCAGTCGTCCGAGAAAATGAAGTTCCAGAAGCCGAATGTTTCAAAAGCTCCAGAAGCGTCAACGGTGAGGGAGTAAATAATTCCCCCACCAATGACTGGTATCACAATCGCCGATAAGATAAGTAAGACTTTAAAAATTTTGTCTTGCATAATCTTTCGTCTTAATTATTTAAGAATCGGCTGTCCATCGTAAGTTACAGCTTTCAGATTCTGAAGGCTGAGTTCTACGGCCTTCTTAGGCAGCGGAGCATAGTGTACGGTAGCCGTAGTCTGCTGTACGCTGTCGCTCAGCATATACTGCATCAATTCCAAAGTAGCTTTTGCCTGATTCAAAGAACGTTCTGCGTAATGCTGTTCCTTGTAAATCAACAGCCAGGTGAAGCAGCTGATAGGATAAGCGCCGGCTGCATCGGCATCTGTAATAGAGCAGCGTGTATCCTGAGGAATGTCACCGGCAGCAGCCGAGATACTTTCAGTAGAAGGCGTTACCAGTTCACCGCGCTTGTTGTACACACTGGCATACGCAATTTTCTGTGCGAAAGCATATTCAGAACCGATATATCCCAATGAGTAAGGAGTCTGTGCGATGATTCCAGCCACACCCGGATTACCTTTTGCAGCCTGTCCTACCGGGAAGTCGACCGTCTTTCCTGCTCCATAAGTGTTCTTCCAGTTTTCACTGACTTTTGACAGATAATCGGTAAAGATGAAAGTTGTACCACTACCGTCTGAACGGTAAGCCAGGATAATTTTCTTGGCCGGCAGTATCACATCCGGATTCAGTTTCTGCAAACGGGCATCGTTCCAGTCAGTAATCTTGCCGGCATAGATATCGGCAATCACGTCACCCGACAGGTTCAGTTTCACTACATCCGGCAAGTTGTAAGCCATCACTACAGCTCCCATACAGGTCGGGATGTGTACCACCGGCTGCATTTCCTTCATTTCATCGTCGCTCAAGAACGCATCACTACCGGCAAAGTCTACGATGCCATCCTTCAGGTTACGGACACCACCGCCACTACCGATACCTCCGTAAGATACCTTGTCGCCGGAAGTAGCATTGTAGTTCTCGAATGACATATTGTAAAATGGCAAGGGGAAAGTGGCCCCTGCACCAGTCAGTTCCACGGATTCACGTCCATTAGCAGATTTCTGTCCACCACAAGCTGCGAGTGACAAAGCCATCGCTCCAGCAATTAAAGGCAAATAAAACTTTTTCATTGTGTTATACATTTATATAAGTTATGAATCTATTTGTTTTTCTCGTCTCACATCTCAAATGGCAAAGGAAGCGTTCAGATACACATAGCTCGACAGCTTTCCTCCCTCTGCTTTCGGCGACCAAAGGCGAACGTTCGGCGCCAGCTTCACGTATTTGCCCAGTTTGAACTCCGCTCCCAGCATACCGGCCATTCCGTCGGCATCCTTGTTCCAGTCATTCTTGGAAGAAAGCATGTCCCAACGCCCGAAAAGACCGATTTTCTTGTTCAGCTGAGCCGAAGCGTACACTGACACACCATCCTGGTCACAACCATCCACATATTTAGCATTGGTTTGGTAGTTATATTCAGCTGCCACCGAAAAGGCATCATTTTTATACCCCACAAAGGCCGCCAGATTGGTAATCCCTTTTTCACCTTCTTCCACCGCCTCATTATAAGAACCATACGCGCGAACCACAAGCCCTTTTACCGGAGTCAGCGTGACGCCAGCCCCATATTGCAAACCGTCTTTCACCTGCACCTTCTTATAACCTTCTCCGTTGGCCACAATCACATCAGCCGAAACCACCTTATTGAACTTATAGGCTACAGAGAATGCCAGGTCGGCACTGCTTCCGAACTTGTATTCATCCTGAAAAGACTTCATCACATAACGCTTGCCCCAGAAATCTTCCTGTAGCTTGAACTGTGTGGTACTGATTAATCCGGCGTTCAGCGTCCATCCTTTCTGCTTCCACGTAATCTGTGCGTTCTTGATATAACCGATACGATGGTAATCACCTACATCCTGCGACTGACCGAAGTCCACCACTGCCTTCATCTGCAAACCGTGAGGCAAGTTGTATTGATAACCCAGATACGCGCGGTCCAATCCAAATCCCCTGTCATCATTCACATGGCCGAAACCGGAATGCACATCAGAATAGATGGTAATAATAGCCGCACCTTTTTTTTCGGCGGGTTCCGACTTGTCGGGATTACTCTCAGCAAAAGTTGGCACCGCAACACAGGCACATGCCATCAAAAACCATGAAATTCTTTTCTTCATCTTTATCTTATTTGGAGATTTATATTTTTGACACTGCAAAGGTCTTGAATTGGTATTACAAATAGATGTCATCCACTTAAAGAAAATGTAACACCCTGTTACAAATGTATTACAAAAGCAGAATATCGCCTTCCGAAGTCTCTATTGCAAAAGAAAACGATCGATTCAGAAGACGATATTCAGCTTATTCCCAACAATTTATCTTCCTTCAGTTTCACTAACCAAAGGATAAATGAATCTGGTTACTTAATTTCCAGTGTTACGATAGATTTGGCCGGTAATTTGATTTCCAACCCGTTTTTGGTCAGTTTGGCACCTTTGAAATCAGCCAGTTTCACCTTGTCAGGCTGTTCAAACGTATTATAATCGTCTATATTGTCGGAGGTCAGAATACGGCCGGTCACCGATTTGGCTTTCACGTCACCCAACGTCAGCGTGATGTCCTGTGATTCTTTCAGGTCAATGTTCGACAAGGATACATGGATGGCTCCGGCTTTATCGCGGGAAGCGGTGGCACTGACCATCGGCACAATGCGGTCGTCGCGTACGATTTTCCGTTCACACTGTAAATCCAAAGGCAGATAGGTGGCATCCTGATGCACATTATACATCTGGAACACATAATAGGTCGGAGTCAGCACCATCTTGTCGTCCTTTGTCAAAATCATGGACTGAAGCACATTGACCACCTGTGCGATGTTGGTCATCTTCACACGGTCAGTGTACTTATGGAAAATGTCCAGACTCAAGGAAGCCACAAACGCATCACGCAGCGTGTTCTGCTGGTAAAGATGCCCGCTAACGGTGCCCGGTTCTTCATCCCACCAGGTTCCCCATTCGTCGACCATCAATCCAATCTGCTTCTTCGGGTCGTATTTGTCCATGATAGCAATGTGGCGTTTCAGCACGTCTTCAATTTCACGGCACTTACCTACCGTCCAGTAATAATCCTCGTCGTTGAACTTGGTAGCCGAACCTTTGCTGCCATCCCAACCCAATACCGTATAATAATGCAAGGAAATACCATCCATGCGATGTCCGATGTTCTTCATCAGCACCTCGGTCCAGTTGTAGTCATAATCGCTGGCTCCACTGGCAATCTTAAACAGACGGTTGCCGTCGTAATTGCGGCAATAAGTGGAATAACGGCGATACAAATCGGAATAGTATTCCGGACGCATGCTGCCGCCGCATCCCCAACTTTCATTTCCGACACCGAAATATTTCACCTTCCACGGTTTTTCACGTCCGTTTTCCTTTCTCAGTTTTGCCATCGGGCTTCCCTGTTCAGAGGTCATGTATTCCACCCACTTGGCCATTTCTTCCACACTTCCGCTACCTACGTTTCCGCTGATGTAAGGTTCACATCCCAGCATCTCGCACAGGTTCAGGAATTCGTGCGTACCAAAACTGTTGTCTTCCACGGTACCTCCCCAGTTGTTGTTGACCATACGCGGACGTTTTTCACGCGGCCCAATACCATCCATCCAGTGGTATTCATCGGCAAAGCATCCTCCCGGCCAACGAAGTACAGGCACTTTCAAAGCCTTCAACGCCTCGAACACGTCTTTACGATACCCGTTGATGTTCGGTATCGGCGAATCTTCTCCCACCCAGAGACCACCATAAATACAGGTACCCAGATGTTCGGCAAACTGACCATAAATTTCTTTGTTGATGATTTGTTTTCCCTGTTCCGGATGAACAGTCACTGTAGCCTTTTGTTGGGCGAACAAAGGCATCGCGGCAAAAAAAGCCAACCCTAGAATTGCATTTTTCATAACTTTATTGATTTTATTTTGTCGTTTTTCACCCTACAAAAATAAATAATTTTCCTACGCATGAGGTGTACAACAACACACTTTCAGGAGGAGAATTGAACATTCCCTTAAAAATACTTGAAAAATAAACTCCAAAGCACATATTCCTTCCCGTCTTCGCAACAGGATACCAAGTTTTCTACTACTTTTGCATCCAAAATTATTTCACATGCATTCTAAGAAACGAATTATTCTTTGGTCTGTCATAGCGACCGTCCTTCTAGCAGGAATCATCAGCATCTTCTGTCTGCTGTTCAACCGTCCGCTTCAGCTCACGCAGCCCACCTTTATTTACATTGACGGCGACGACACCGCTGATTCGGTTTATGTCAAGATACAGCACGACCTGCATGGAAAGCACCTGGCAGGTTTCCGCATGCTTTCCCACTTCAAATCTTATGACAAGCATATTCACACCGGAGCTTACCGCTTTGACGCGCAGACCAACACCCTGACCTTGTTCCGCCGTCTGAGCAGCGGACACCAGACACCGGTAAAGGTAACCATCCCCAGCGTCCGTACACTGGACCGCCTGGCACATTCACTGGACCGCCAACTCATGGCCGATTCCACGGAAATTTTCACGCTGATGTGCGACAGCAGTTTCTGTGATTCTTTGGGATTCACCTACGAAACGCTTCCGGCACTCTTCATTCCGAATACCTACGAAGTGTACTGGAACATGCAGGCGAAAGATTTCTTCCAACGCATGAAAAAGGAATACAACCGCTTCTGGAATGAAGAACGGAAAGCGAAGGCAAAGGCTGCCGGACTGACTCCGGTGGAGGTGAGCACACTCGCCTCCATCGTGGAAGAAGAAACTGCCAACCGGGGAGAGATGCCCATGGTGGCCGAACTCTATCTGAACCGTCTGCAAGCCGATATGCCGCTGCAAGCCGACCCTACCGTGAAATTCAGCTTACAAGAATTCGGCCTGCGTCGCATCCTCCACAAGCATTTGGAGGCAGACAGCCCCTACAACACCTACAAGCATACCGGACTTCCTCCCGGCCCCATCCGCATTGCTTCTATTCAGGGCATAGAAAGCGTGTTGAATCATGCACAACATGACTATCTTTATATGTGTGCCAAGGAAGATTTCTCGGGCACGCATAATTTTGCCGTCACCTTTGCCGAACACCAGGCCAATGCGCGCCGTTACCAGCAGGCGTTGAACAAGAGAAACATCCGTTAGGCTTACCTAACGGACGGATTTCCAAAACTGCATGAAACGGGAATAAGGACCGTAGCACACCAGGCCGTCGCCTTGCTGCAATGCATAGTCCTCGGGGAATGCATTGGAAACTTCGCATTCAAAGACGGAGATTCCCAGAAAATTCTGAACCTGCTTTCCCTTTATTAGCGAAATCAGCTTGATGCCGAACTCCTGCTCCAGATTCAGTTCGTTCAGGTGATAACCTACCAGTTTGGAAGGTACCACAAACTTGAACACATACGTATTTTCGTCAATCTGGAACAGCTCGGCTCCTCCGTCCAATTCCAGCTGCTGCGCCAGCAAACGGGCAGCATCCTGCTCGGGAGTCAGGATACGGTCGATGGAAAAAGCTTCCAGCACCGCCTTATGCACCTCATCGACAGCCCGGGCATAGATACGTTTCACCTTCAGTTTCTTCAGCAGCGACACAATGCGGACCGAGGCCCCGAAATTGTCACCTATCGCCACAATGGCCGCATCCACGCTTTTTAAAGGCAGCACGGAAAGAGCCGTCTCATCCGTAGCATCGAGCACAAACGACGCCGCCATGCGGTCTTTCACACTGTCCACATGCAGGCTATTGCTGTCGACCCCTGCCACTTCATGCCCCATGGCAGTCAGTTCCATTGCCAGCATACTGCCATAATGGCCCAAACCAATAATCAGATATTTCATACGTCAGTTGATGATAATGTTGTCACTTGGATATTTGTAATTTCGTTTTCTCTCCTGCCGTACCAGTCCGGTGAGTAGGGTAAACGCTCCTACACGTCCTACGTACATCAGCAGGATAACCAGCAGCTTGCTGGCATCACCCAGCGTGGGCGTCAGGTTCAGGCTGGACCCCACAGTGCTCAATGCCGACACACATTCAAAGGTCACCGCCAGCAGTCCGGCCTGCGGCTCTAACATACTCAACGCAAAAATAGCTACGAAAGCCAGAAACAGATAGAGCATCATGGCCGCATTGGAACGCCGAATGGAATCGTGCGAAAGTTCCCTCCGCAAAATGGTCACCCGGTCGGCTCCACGTATCACAGCCCACAGGTTGATCAGCACCACAGCACACACATTCACCTTCACACCGCCAGCCGTAGACTGTGTGCCCCCTCCTATCACCATCAGTACAATCATGAGCAGCAGGGTCTGTAAGGAGAGCGACGTGAGACTCACACTGGCAAAGCCTGCCGTACGCGGACAGGAAGAATTAAAGAAAGCATGCACCCACTTATCCAACACCGGCATCCCGGCAAACGAATGGTTCCATTCCAAAGCTGCTATGACCAACGTACCTCCTACCAGGAGTATACCTGTGGCCACCAGCACAATCTTGGTGTTCAAGTTATACAGATGCACTTTCTGACGGAACCGACCGGCACGATGCAACACCCGCCATTTCAGATAACCCAGGTAGTAAGCTACGGTTTCATAGAGGTTGACCAATATCGGGAAACCGATTCCTCCCAACGCAATCAGAAGTCCCAAGGTGACATACAGCAGATTATGTTCCTGCATAACCGCCGGATTGCTCATTCCGCCGGGCAAGGTGGAAAAACCGGCATTACAGAAGGCCGATACCGAATGAAAAGCCGAAAAAAAGAGTTCTTCCCGCAAATTCATCCCCAGCGTATCATGGATGCTGAACCAAATAACGGCCATTCCGACCCCTTCGATGGCCAGCGTGAATCCTAATATATATAATAAGGTAGATAAAAGGGAGTTCAACGAATTGGAACTGATCATGTCGCCCACCATCAACTGGTTGTAGAGCGAAGTGTTTCCCATGAAGAACATGGCGAAAAAGCTAGTCAGCGTCATCACACCCAAACCACCGATTTGAATCAGCAGAATAATCAGTACCTGTCCCTCCAGCGTAAAAGTGGAAGGCACATCCACACTGACTAGTCCTGTCACACAGGTGGCACTGGTCGCGGTGAACAAGGCATCAATGAAGGATATTCCCTGATAAGTGGCGCGAGGCAGCATCAGCAACCCCGTTCCCACCAGAATGAATACCAGGAAACTGCCGGCCAGAATCAACGACGGATTGGTGCGCTTGCCCAACAGCCGGACCAGAATACCCGAAAGCTGAGAGAACGAAAGCAACAACAACACCGCTCCCTTGTAAAATGTATGATGGAAGAAAACCCACACCCAATATACGCCTGTAGTCTCCTCCGGTTTCTTGAAAATGACGGGCAACAACGTGAGATAGAGTAGTATGGTAAGAATCCAAGTCCAAGGTGTGAACTTGAACGGAGAATCTTCCTGCCGGAACAGAATCTGCAAAGTGGTGGTCAGCAGGTAAACAATCCAAACGGCATGATACACCCCATGCACCACCGTCTGTTCTCCAGCCGAAATCCGGAAACCATATTCATACACGATAGTGAGCAGGAAAACCATTCCACACAGAAAATTCACCCCCATTACCCAATTGAGCAACCGGTTGATGCGCGGCACCAGCAGTTTCTTCTTATATAAGTAAAGTCGTTCCCAATAATCCATCTCTCATCTCGTTTTGAGGTACGGTTGCAAATGTATGGAAAAATCCATATACTTACACATCTGATGCCGGAAATCTGCCTGAATCCGAAACCGGAGATAAAAAGGTGATAAGAAAAAAGCAAAATGAGTTGTTTGTTATCATTTATTTCCATATTTTTGGCAAAACCTTAAAAAAAGTAAGCAATTATGAGTAACAGACAGAAAAGATTCATCTTGCCTGAAGATGAAATACCAAAATATTGGTATAACATTCAAGCCGACATGGTCAACAAACCCATGCCGCCGCTGAACCCGGCCACCAAAGAACCTTTGAAGCCGGAAGACCTTTATCCGATTTTTGCCAAAGAGCTCTGCCATCAGGAACTGAACCAGACAGACACCTGGATTGAGATTCCGGAAGAAGTGAGAGAGATGTACAAATACTACCGCAGCACCCCGCTGGTACGTGCTTACGGACTGGAAAAGGCACTGGGAACACCTGCCCACATTTATTTCAAGAACGAAAGCGTCAGCCCCATTGGTTCACACAAGCTGAACTCGGCACTGGCACAGGCCTACTACTGCAAGAAGGAAGGGGTGACAAACATCACGACCGAAACGGGAGCCGGACAATGGGGAGCCGCCTTGGCATACGCAGCCAAAGTATTCGGCCTGGAAGCTGCCGTCTATCAGGTAAAAATCAGCTACGAACAGAAACCGTACCGCCGCAGCATCATGCAGACCTTCGGAGCACAGGTCACTCCTTCTCCCTCCATGTCTACCCGTGCCGGAAAAAATATCCTGACCAAATATCCGAACCATCAAGGTTCACTGGGTACCGCCATTTCAGAAGCCATCGAACTGGCACGTACCACCCCGAACTGTAAATATACTCTTGGGTCGGTATTGAGTCACGTAACCTTGCACCAGACGATTATCGGACTGGAAGCAGAAAAACAGATGGCCATGGCCGGAGAATACCCCGACATGATTATCGGATGCTTCGGAGGAGGTTCCAACTTTGGAGGCATCAGCTTCCCGTTCATGCGCCACACCATTCTGGAAGGAAAGAAAACACGTTATATTGCTGCCGAACCGGCTTCCTGCCCGAAACTGACACGTGGAAAATTTGAATATGACTTCGGCGACGAGGCTGGCTACACACCGCTGCTACCGATGTTCACCTTGGGACATAACTTTACCCCGGCCAACATTCACGCCGGAGGTCTCCGCTACCACGGGGCAGGTGTCATCGTTTCCCAACTGATGAAAGACCACCTGATGGAAGCTGTCGATATCGAACAGCTCGACACCTTCAAGGCCGGATGCCTATTTGCCCGTGCTGAAGGCATCATACCGGCTCCGGAATCTTGCCACGCCATTGCCGCCACCATTCAGGAGGCTGAGAAGTGCAAAAAAACAGGCGAAGAAAAAGTCATCCTCTTCAATCTATCAGGTCACGGACTGATTGACATGAGTGCTTACGACCAGTATCTGTCGGGCAACCTGACCAACTATTCCCTGACGGAAGAAGACATCGAAAAGAGTCTGGAAGATGTGCCTAAAGTAGACTTTTGACACTCCCCTCAAAACGCCTAAGCGTTTCTGGTAAAACGTCGAAGAGTTTTCCTTCAAACGTCGAAGCGTTTCCAATAAAACGTAAAAGCGTTTTTAATACCTATAAAAAAGCGGTGCCGGAAAGAGAACTTCTCCTCCGGCACCGCTCTTTTATATCATCTAAAACAGAGTCTACAAAAGACGATTAGTCGCCGTATCCGGGAAAACCACCGTCGGTTTAAATCCCTTCGCTTCCTCAAAATCCATCAAGGCATACGACATGATAATCACCACATCTCCTACCTGTACCTTACGGGCCGCAGCCCCATTCAGACAAATACACCCGGATCCGCGTTCGCCCTTGATAATATAAGTCTCAAAACGCTCTCCATTGTTATTGTCTACAATCTGCACCTTCTCTCCGGCAATCAGGTTGGCCGCATCCATCAAATCTTCATCAATCGTAATGCTGCCCATATAATTCAGGTTCGCTTCCGTCACCGTTACGCAGTGAAGCTTTGATTTCAACACTTCAATCATCATCATCCGTTATCCTTTGTATTTAATGTTATCAATCAAACGTACATCGCCACAATATACTGTGATACAACCCACAATATAATTGCTTTCATCCCATGCTCTTACAGGCTGAAGTGTATTGCCATCCACAATTTCAAAATATTCCAGCTCCAAACCTGGCGCACGGCGAATACAATCCTCCACAAATTGCTTGGTCTCCATCAGGATACGCGACTTGCTGAAATCCACACTGGCAAACAAAGCTCTTGATATCTGCACGGCTTCCTTCCGTTGCTCCGGAGTGAGACGTGCATTCCGGCTACTTAGAGCCAGTCCGTCCTCCTCTCGCACAATCGGACATCCCACAATCTGGATATCAAAAGGATACTTGCGTACCATTTCACGGATAATAGCCAGCTGCTGGAAATCTTTCTCACCAAAGTAAGCCCGGTCAGGCGCTACTATCAAGAACAACTTGCTCACTACCTGACAAACTCCATTGAAATGTCCCGGACGATATTTTCCTTCCATTACCGTATCGAGCGGTGCATAGCTGAACTGACGGGTATCAGGCTCCGGATACATTTCCTCTACCGAAGGAGCAAATACCAGCGTGGCCCCACAAGATTCCAGCAACGCACAATCCGCCTCCAGCGTACGCGGATATTTCAAAAGGTCATTCTGATCGTTAAACTGTGTAGGGTTCACGAAGTCACTCACTACCACTACATCATTTTCAGCCACGGCACGTTTCACTAACGAAGCGTGTCCTGCATGCAGAGCTCCCATCGTCGGAACCAATCCGATTGTCTTTCCTTCTTTACGGAAAGCATCCAGTTCGGCGCGAAGCTCACTGATTGTTTGAATTAGCTTCATCTTATTCCTGTTTTTAATCATAAATTCAGAAAACGGCTGCAAAGTAACTATTTATTTGCCACAAAAAGAAACGGAAACCGAAAATTCTTTCTACATTCACAGATTTTGCATTACCTATAACGTAGAACAAACACTATTATACCATATTGTCTATCAACACATTAACATACTATAAGGATTTATAAACGGCTGCCAATTCGCTTCATTGCCGTATTTTTTGTATCTTTGCAAACTGTTAAGAGCAACTATAATACAATGAGCGCGAAAAAAGTTTTATTCATTACACAAGAAATTACTCCCTACGTACCTGAAAGCAACTTGGCACTAATCGGCCAGAATTTACCGCAAGCCATACAAGACAAAGGACGCGAAATCAGGACATTCATGCCGAAATGGGGCATCGTAAACGAACGCAGAAACCAGCTGCACGAAGTAATCCGCCTGTCTGGAATGAACTTAATTATCGACGATACAGACCACCCGCTGATTATTAAGGTGGCCTCCATCCAGGCTGCGCGCCGACAAGTATACTTCATTGACAATGACGACTATTTCCAACATCGGCAGATGACATGTGACGAAAATGGAAATGATTACGAAGACAACGGTGAACGGGCCATTTTTTATGCACGTGGCGTATTGGAGACTGTAAAGAAATTACGCTGGTGTCCGGATGTCATTCATTGCCATGGATGGATGAGCGCCATGGTTCCTCTCTACATCAAAAAAGCCTACTACGACGAACCTTCTTTCCGCGACTCAAAAGTCATCTTTTCTCTTTATGAAGAAGGATTCAAGTCGAACTTGGCTCCTAACTTCCCGGAACAACTTCTCTTCAAAGAAATTACCTCCGAAGACGTCAGCATGATGACATCGCCGGTAAACTACGAAGAACTTTGTAAACTGGCTGTAGCTTACTCCGACGGAGTAATCCAGAATGATAAAACTGTCAACCAAAATGTACTGGACTACGCTCGAAGCCTGAACGTTCCGGTACTTGAATACTCATCGGCCGACACCTATGCAGATGCATGTGATGCATTCTACGACAAGGTGTTCGATGCAGCCGAATAATATAAATACAAAAAAAGGACGAAAATGAAACTTAAGTTCTTGGCCGCATTCGGACTTGCAGCCACACTCTACAGTTGTGATGACACCACTACAGGTGTTGGTGAATTCGTGGCTGATGCAGATGAAATTACCGCATCGGCTCAAACATTCGAGGCCACTACACGTACATTAAAATATACGGACTTGAATGAAGAAGGTGTATTTTCTCGTACAAGTAATGCCTATCTGGGAAAATTTACCGATCCCGACTTCGGTACTTACACCACGGACTTCATCACACAGATAAACTGTACGGAACAGTTTGAATTTCCGGAAACGATGCAAGATATTGTAGCCACCACGCTGGAACTATCATACTCCAGTTTCTTTGGCGACTCACTGGCACCTATGCGAGTGAGAGTGGATATGCTGAACCGGGAAATTGATGACAACGGCGAAGACTTGGGTTTATATTACACCTCGTACAATCCGGAAGATTTTTATGACAAAAATGGAGAAGCTTTGGCTGAACAGGATTATGCCGTACGTAACAATTCATGGACCGATGAGCAAATTGATTCCATCAAAAGTGCCAATGGATATTATCCTCCTCTGATTATCGACTTGGACAAATCAAGCAAAGAAAAAGGAAAAGAAACATTCAGCGAATTCTTGAAAAGGAAATATATCGAGGATAAAAACAACTTCAAGGATTCTTACTCATTTATCCACAATGTACTACCTGGATTTTATGTGCATAACACAAGTGGAGAAGGTTCCATTCTATATATTGGAGCTATCTGGCTGCGTATGAAAGTCAGCTATCTGGTAGAAAGTTCCTCTGGAAAAGTAGACTCTCTGGCATATACTTCCATTCCTTTTGCGGCAACCAATGAAGTATATATGTCAACTCGATTGAGCAATTCAGCAGATGCACTGAACAGATTGAAAGCAGAAACTCACAATACCTACTTAAAGACTCCAGCCGGACTTTGTACAGAAGTAAAACTCCCGCTGAAAGAAATGTATGAAGCTTTAGGAAATGATACACTGAATTCAGTATCTATGTCATTCACCAAATACAAGAATATCAGTGAAACATCTCAAAACAGCCTTTATAAAATGGGTACCCCACAGAACTTACTGCTGATTCGAAAAAATGAAGTAAAAGACTTTTTTGAACAAAAGCAGAATTATGACAGTAAAACAACATTCCTAGGGACATACAACAGCACCACCAATTCTTATTCGTTCTCACAGGTGAACCGCTTAATCAGCCAAATATTCAGTGATATGAGAACAAAAGAAGAGCCGGCAGAAGGATGGGATGCATACAATGCCATGGTATTAATTCCAGTAAAAACTGAAACCGATTCACAAGGGAATACAATCGGACTTTCACACGACTTGGAAGTAAATTCAGCACGCTTGGTAGGAGGTGAAGAAGGTGAAAAAATCAGCATGGAAGTGATTTACACAAGACCGAAATTCAACAAATAAATTCATTTAAAACTATAAATAAAAAATCCTGGAATGATTGATTCCAGGATTTTTTATTTTTCTATCAGACTACAACTAACTACAATCTCTTATTTCTTTACGGTACTTTTCTTAGCTGTTGCCTTTTTAGCCGGAGCTTTCTTTGCAGCCGGAGCCTTTTCTGTCTGCTCCTTATCCGCCAACTCCGCTTTCAAATGCTTTACCTCGTCATTCAACTGTACCAGTTCTTCTTCCTGATTACGTATGGTAGTCAATAATGAATTCAATTCCTCATCTTCCATATCCACTGGATACAAAGAATTGACGCGAGCAATAAAGTCACCCAAAATATTCATGTAATTGGTGAACGCATCATACGGAGAATCATAAATACCACGATCCAAAGCCACTCCCATCTGCTTGGTGGTCATGAAACGGAAATTATTGCTTGCCTGCAGGTAATCCCAGTCTTGCTTGATTCGACGGTCTGAGCACAAGTGTACACGTTCTGCCACGCTGTAAAGCTTATCAAAAGCTTCACGCTGCATCACGTTACCCAACCATGGGCTAATATCACGCTCTTCGTCTACCCATGACATCGGATAAGGCACATCAATCATATCTACCGATTTCAGCTTAGTCACAATTTCTGAAGGAGTAGAGAACGTGATACCCTTCTGACGGGCACATTCAGGCAACGCTTTCAGGAATTCCAAAATATTGGAAGACAAGGGCTGGAAAATACCCAATGCAGAGAGTTCCATAAAAATATTGATGACCTGTTCGTTTTCCGGCAAAGAAGCAATCCAACCAATGTATTTATCGGCAAATAACGGATATTCGCTCCACTCACTGTTGGAGAAACGCAAGCTGATATCGTCAGACAACTTAAAGTCACGAAGCAACAGTTTCAGATTCGGATTCTCAGCGCAATGATACAAGTAGTGAGGACTCTTCCAGCCCAATACATGTTTCGCACCTTCAGCCAACATTCCTTTGAAACCCATATCGGCTACAATGCCTCCAATTTCGTTATCGTAAATCAAACTGGAATTACGGAATACCTTAGGTTCCTGACCGAAATAATCCTTAATTTTCACACGCATACGTTCTACTTCTTCCCGGAAGCAGGTTTCATTCTTCAAAGAAGACAAGCCGTGTGAATAAGGCTCGCAAAGGAACTCGCAGCAACCGGTTGCATTCAACTCATGCAATAGTTCAATGACTGCAGGCGCATGAATCTCCAACTGTTCCAAAGCAACTCCTGAAATAGACAATGCGACCTTAAATGCTCCATTTGACGCTTTTACCATTTCAATCAGGGTTTTCAAAGCAGGAATATAAGAGCGTTCAGCCACTTCATTCATACCCTGCTCATTGGCATAATCATCGTAATAATAATGTTCCGAACCGATTTCAAAGAAACGATAACGTTTCAGATGAATAATCTGGTGTATTTCAAAGTAAAGACAAATTGTTTTCATATCGTATTGCTGTTTTTATTTACCATAATTTTTTAAGACTTGCTCGTAAAGTCCACGAATCTTCACGCCGACCTTCTCCCATACAATACCATCCACTTCTTTCTTTCCTTCATCGCGGAGATATTCATACAATGAATCATTGGTACAAATAGAATGGATGGCATCTGCCATGGCATGTATATCCCAATAATCGGTTTTTATGCACTTGGAAAGGATTTCTGCACAACCAGACTGTTTGGAAATAATCGTCGGTACACAACACTGCATAGCTTCCAACGGCGAAATACCAAACGGCTCGGATACCGAAGGCATGATATATACATCGCTCAACTTCAAAACCTCATACACCTGTTTTCCTTTCATGAATCCCGGGAAATGGAATCGGTCGGCAATACCTCTTTCCGCCGCCAGGCGAATCATGGCATTCATCATGTCACCGCTTCCAGCCATCACAAAACGTACATTACGGGCGCGTTTCAAAACCATAGCGGCAGCTTCCACAAAATATTCCGGTCCCTTTTGCATAGTGATACGCCCCAAGAAGGTCACAATCTTCTCTTTGGGGTTCTTCTTTACCTGGATATCCTGAATCTCCTTAGAAAGCGGAGATACGGCATTGTGTACGGTAAATACCTTGCGAGGATCCTGATAATATTTATTGATTACGGTCTGACGGGTAAGCTCGCTCACACACATGATGCAATCTGCATGATCCATACCGTTCTTCTCTATAGAATAGACTGTAGGATTTACATTGCCTCTACTACGGTCAAAGTCTGTAGCATGTACATGAATAACCAGCGGCTTTCCTGAGACCTGCTTTGCATGGATACCTGCTGGATAAGTCAGCCAATCATGTGAATGAATGATATCAAACTGTTGCTGACGGGCTACTACCCCGGCCACGATAGAATAGTTATTAATTTCTTCATGCAAATTATCCGGGTATCTTCCTGAAAATTCCAAACAGCCCAAATCATTCGTGTGCATGTAATTGAAATCCGCATAAATATGATCACGCAAATCATAGTAAAGCTGTGGGTCCATATAACTCCCCACTCTGTCTTTTACGTAATCCCATTGTACGTCACGCCACACAATGGGCACGCTGTTCATTCCTATGATACGTAAAAAACTCTGATCTTCATCTCCCCAAGGTTTCGGAATACAGAAAGTAATTTCCATATCCTGCTGCTGGGCAAGTCCATGAGTCAATCCATAACTGGCTGTGCCTAATCCTCCTAAAATATGAGGAGGAAATTCCCAACCAAACATCAAAACTTTCATACAAACTCCTCCTCTTATTGATTGTTATATTTCTCCAACAAATTCAATGTACGTAAAATCTCAGCTACATTCATCGCAAACGAAATGGCACCTCTTCCCTGGAAAGGTGGATTGCCATCAAACAATTCTGGTATGGAACCTATACAATGACAAGTCATCTGGTCCTCGTAACTAATCAACTGACGCTCTGCAAAAGAAATTGCACTCCGCTTATAAATACGCAAGTAAGCTTCCAGATAGAAACCCTCCAACCAAGGCCATGCAGTCCCCTGGTGATATGCATAATCGCGCTGAAGTTGAGGACCTACATAATTCGGATTATAACCGCCACTCTTCGGACTCAGAGAACGAAGACCCTTCGGAGTAAGCAATTCTTTGGTTACAATATCAATCACCCCTTTCTTCTGTTTGGAGTCGAGCGGAGAGTAATCGAATGCTGCCGCGAAAATCATATTCGGACGTACACTCCAATCCATCATATCTCCGTCTACATAATCCAACAAATAGCCATATTCATTCAAAAAAGTATGTATAAAAGAAGGAGCGGCTTTCTCCGAGAACTGGTGTAAATATGCAGCAAAGCCCTCGTCCCCAGCAAGTAAATCAGCTACGAAACAGAGGGCATTATACCATAACGCATTAAATTCTACTACATATCCCGTTCGGGCCACCACCGGACGTCCATTGACTGTAGAATTCATCCACGTGACCACTTTTTCTTTTCCATTTGTATAAACCAAACCATTATCGTGTACCGCCAAATTTGGATGTTTGCTACCGGCAAGATATTCCATCACGTCTTTCAACAATTTCCCATACTTCATTCTTGCCTCATCCCATGACACCATCTTGGCATATTGCTGTATGGCCCATACCATCCATAAAAGTACATCCGGATGTTCAATTTCCGTCACCTTAAGATGAATGTCTTTTCCTTCCATAAATGAATAAACAGCTTTTATGGCAGTATCCATTATCATTTCAAACTTACCCACCTCTCCAATAGAAAGAGTCAGTCCTGGCAAAGAGATAAACATGTCGCGTGCACGACATTTAAACCAAGGATATCCAGCCAAAATGTAGGATTCACCTTCCTGTTTATTTAGGAACTGATGAGCAGAGTTAATCAAACAGTTCTTAAAATTATTACGTGGAGTACGCTGCTCCACTTCGGCCGCGAACAAAGCATTTAAAGAAGGTGTTTCTATCGGAGAAACCCCACCAGAAAATGTGACAGATTCACCCTTTTTGATACTAACTTCAAAATAGCCCGGAACATATAAATCTTCATTGAAATCATATCCCCGTTCACGCTCCTTGGGATATTCAATACCTCTATACCAGTCCGGATGGAAACAGAATTCATTTTCTTTACTCAACTGCATGTAAAGCTCCGGATATCCGGGATACATACAAGTCTTGATTCCATTCTCCACAAGATCATAATGACGGCTGGCTTGTGCATTTTCATGAGTATACTGACGCACACTCCGAAATGCCAAATAAGGACGAAGGCGAAGAGTCGTTTCAGAATGTGCATCCATCAATGTATACTGAATCAATATACGGTTTTCATGATGTACAAAAACCTTCTCCTTCTTCAATACTACTCCTCCGACACGATAAATTGTAGTCGGAACTTTCTCACATTCAAATTCTCGGATGTACTTATGACCTCTTGGACTGAAATTATCACCTCCATACTTGTGCAAACCCAAATTAAATTCTGCACCATGCTGAATGACCGTTTCATCCAAAGAAGAAAGCAATACATGATTTTCATCGTCCAACTCAGGCACCGGTATTACCAGCAAACCATGATACTTGCGGGTATTACAGTCAACGATAGTCGAACAATGATATGCCCCCGAGCGATTCGTACGAAGAATTTCTCTAGTCAGAGTTTCTTCCAGATTTGTCATTATAGTTTTATCAAATCGTAAATAACTCATAGTTGTATATTAAGGTTATAAATTAATATTCGTTCTAAAAAGATGTTATATTTATTTCACCTCAAAATTAATGATTAAAAACTAATAGCAAAACCAAATTGCCTTTTTTTTGCCGTTAAATCCTCTTTTTTCTACAAAAAACATCTTTAAGCCAAATATAAGCCTACAAATGCCTCACACGCATATATAAAGCATTTCAATCAGTCCCATAAAGCATAAAAAATCGTCTGACACCCCCTCCCGAAGATAAGGGTGTCAGACGACATCACTCAAATATTAAAAGACTTACTTATTCTTATCAATCTATTATGTCAAAGCCACAATACGGAACGAGTGCCTTCGGAATGCGAATACCTTCCGGAGTCTGATTATTTTCAAGCAATGCAGCTACAATACGCGGCAAAGCCAAAGCAGAACCATTCAACGTATGACAGAGTTCAGTTTTCTTATCGGCTGTACGATAACGGCATTTCAAACGATTAGCTTGATAAGTATCAAAATTAGAAACAGAGCTTACTTCCAACCAACGTTTCTGTGCTTCAGAATATACTTCAAAATCAAAGCAAAGTGCTGCCGTAAAACTCATATCCCCTCCACAAAGGCGAAGAATTCTATAAGGAAGTTCTAGTTTTTTCAACAAGCCTTCCACATGGTCCAACATTTCTTGATGAGATTGTTTTGAATGTTCCGGCTTATCAATTCGTACCAATTCCACTTTAGAAAACTCATGCAGACGATTCAAACCACGCACATCCTTTCCATAAGAACCGGCCTCACGACGGAAACATTGCGTATATGCACAGTTCTTAATTGGAAGCTGTTTCTCGTCCAAAATCACATCACGATAAATATTGGTGACCGGGACTTCAGCTGTCGGAATCAGATACAAATCATCCAAATCACAATGATACATCTGTGCCTCTTTATCTGGCAATTGCCCCGTACCATAACCAGAAGCCGCATTGACTACTGTAGGAGGCATTATTTCTTCATATCCTGCTGCACGAGCCTCATCCAAGAAGAAATTAATCAAAGCACGTTGCAAACGCGCTCCTTTTCCTTTATATACAGGAAAACCAGCTCCTGTAATCTTTACACCAAGATCAAAATCTATCAAATCATATTTTTTTGCAAGTTCCCAATGAGGCAGTGCATCTTTTGGAAGTTCAGTCTCCATCCCTCCCATCTTTTCTACTACATTGTCTTCTGCACCAAAACCTTCTGGTACGCTCTCATAAGGAACATTCGGAATAGTATAAAGCAAATTCTGCATATCTTCTGCCGCCTTATCCATTTCTGCCTGCAGATTCTTGCTAACTTCCTTAATCTCAGCTACACGAGCCTTGGCAGCTTCAGCTTCCTCCTTCTTTCCTTCTTTCATCAACGCACCAATAGCTTTCGATGTAGAATTCACTTCTGAAAGATTTTTATCTAATTGATTCTGTGCACTACGTCTCTGATCATTCAATTCAAGCACTTTGGCAATTGTTTCTTTTGCATTAGCAAAATGCTTTTTTTCCAATCCACGAATAACCTTGTCGGTATCTTCTGTAATCTGTTTAATGGTAAGCATATCTTTTTACTTTTTAGTATAATCCTCACTCTTTTGTGTTGCAAAGATATAGTTTTTTATTTGAATACGTAAACAGATGTCTCGTATAAAATCAGTTCCTTCTAGAAAACAGGAAGAGTGTAAACCAATCCCAATGAGATTCGCTGATGATTGTAACTTTCTGCTCCCCATCGACGAGCTCTCTCCGTCAAATGTACATTTTTATATAATAGGTGCAAATAACAAAGCAGTGCACTGTTTTTCAATGGATAATACTCAGCACAAAGCTGTGCATTCCAAACCCGACGATAAGTACCCGCCGAGATATTGCCGGATGATTTAAACACATTGCCCTGTTCATAGACTCCCTTCACGTATACATTCCAATGAGAAGCTACCCGATAATCTAAATTAAAAATGGTCGTGAAGTAATCCACATCCGACAAAGTCTGCCCTGCTCCATCCTGTACGGTCACTCCACTAATCAATCCTTTCGAATCAATTCCTTCACGGGAATACATAAAATCAATATACCCCAAAAAAGGCTTCTTGTCCCATACATTACCGCAGGTAAAATAAAAGACATTTTTATTTTTGGCCAACTGCCCATACGAAAGAGAATAACGAAGCTGCATGGCATGATTTACAAAATATCCGTCCCAGTTTACTGTAGCCAGCAAAGGTATTTTGGTCGGCTCCACCCCTTCAGGCAAACCGTACATGAACTGATCATTGCTGTCACCATTCCGATTATTAGTTAACTGAAAATTGAATTCATGACTGTCGTTCATTTTATAAGCCACATTCAAACCTGCCTGATAACAAGGTATCGTATTGTTAAAATCAGAATAATGTCGCACTTTAATGGCATTCACCCAGCACTCATACCCACTGAACTGTACAGGCTGCTTTCCTGCAGTCAACTTCCACTTATCATTCAACTGCCAACCTACCATGGCCAGTTCCACCGACCCGGAAAGATTGTCCAAAGGAATATTTGGGGTTGTGTACTGATTCAAGGACTGGCGGAAATGATACGTAAATTTCTCATGGAATCCTCCCAGCACTTCCAAACGAATACGCTGCACCTTGAAAGCTGCCTCATCCAGTTCTCCATTCTGAAAAGACGCATCCACTGCCGAGCAGAACTGGATATTCATATCTGCCCAATCGACTTTTCGCTGACCGTCGGTCAACCGTTCCAACAAGGACTCTTCCCCAAAAGATATCATCGGTTCACTCTGTGCGGCTGCCATTGTCACTCCTCCCAACCACAGACCTAAGATGATACCACTCCGTTTCATGTATTTTTTTACCATGTTCCTGAACCGCCACATAAAGATTACAGACTTTGGCGAATACGAACCAATTTTACAAGCAAGTCTTCCAGCAAATCCAACTTCAACATGTTGGCTCCATCACTTTTTGCCTTCGAGGGATCCTCATGCGTCTCCATAAACAAGCCATCCACTCCCACAGCCACTCCTGCTTTTGCCATCGTTTCGATGAGCTGCGGCATTCCTCCAGTCACACCTGAAGTTTGATTGGGCTGCTGCAAAGAATGAGTTACATCCAATATCACCGGATGGCCGAACGACTGCATCTCAGGTATACCTCTGTAATCCACAATCAAATCCTGATACCCAAATGTCGTTCCACGTTCTGTCAACATCACCTGGTCGTTTCCTGCCTCTACCACCTTATCTGCCGCAAACCGCATGGCTGCCGGTGAAAGAAACTGCCCCTTCTTGATATTGACTATCTTTCCCGTACGGGCAGCCGCTACCAGCAAATCAGTCTGTCGACAAAGGAAAGCGGGAATCTGCAAAACATCCACATATTCAGCAGCCATTTCTGCTTCCGGTTCCGTATGAATATCCGTCACGACAGGTACATCAAACGTATTCCGCACTTTTGCCAGAATCTTCAGTGCCTTTTCATCTCCAATGCCCGTAAAAGAATCCAGTCGCGACCGATTCGCTTTCCGATAGGACCCTTTAAATACATAAGGAATATGCAACTTATCCGTAATCTTCACAATCCGTTCCGCAATACGAAGAGCCATATCCTCTCCTTCTATTACACACGGTCCTGCCAGCAGGAAAAACATATCTTTTCGCTTTAAATCAGAAATATTCTTTATCATATTAATTAGGTATTATCAAAGTTATCGCTTCTGGAGAAATAGTTATTTCAATCGGGAAATGACGGTCTAACCACAGACGCCCATCCAAACTGACTTCCGCATTTTGCGCACGCAATACCTTGACACATCGCGTACGATAAGGTTTCACGATTTTGTGATTCAGCAATCGCCCTTGCTGTAGCATCCACAATCCTGAAACCAATTCACGAAGTTCAGGACGATATACAACAGACACATCAAGCCATCCATTATAAGGCACTGCACTTGGAGTCAACCCATACCCATAGGCACTCCCCACAGCCACAGCCATGATACGTCCACGAATATGTTCATCATTTACCCTCAAATGCATCCGATATAGTTTCCGTTCAAATGCCACCAAAAACAAAGAAGCAAGATAAGATATCAATGGAATTCCCCAAAATCTACGGGTTTCATTCGTAATCCGTACAATTCGGGCTCCCAATCCCATATAAACCGCATTCAAGAAATAACGGGTCTGGTGCTGCTCCCCATCAAAATAACAAAAGACTCCAATGTCAATTTTCCGCAAGCGACGGTTAATCAAGACATCTACTGCCATTTTATAATCGTCCGAACTCAATCCCCAATATTTGGCAAAATCATTTCCGATTCCATTCGGAATGATTCCCAATGCAATTTTCTGTTTGTCTTCCACCTCGGAATTCATGATTCCATTCAACGCATCATTCATGGCTCCGTCACCTCCTACCACCACAATGGTAAGATATCCGTTATTCGCCATCGTTTTTGCCAGACGTTCCACAGACCCAAATCCTTCCGACTGCACATAGTCATACTTCACTTTACACTCGTCCATGTAAGCACGAATATTCCGCCAGCGCTTTTGCGCTTTACGACTTCCGGCCTTAGGGTTATATATCACCCCCCATCTGTCTGGTTCTACTGCCATATCCGTTAATTTATCAAATCCATAATTCGTTTTACATTCTCCTCGGTCGAAGCCTCCGCATTCATCCAATGAATGTGGAATCCTCTTCTTTCCATACCCCTGAACCATGTCATCTGCCGTTTGGCAAACTGATGTATGGCTATTTCAAGCTGGGTGAACATCTCCTCATACGAAAGCTTTCCAACCACATACAAGGTAAGATACTTATACTCCAATCCATAATAAATCAAATCATCCGGATGGATACCCTCAGCCAACAAGGATTTCACCTCATCCACCATCCCTTCCTCCAAACGCTTCTCCAACCGCCGGGTAATTTTTTCTCTCCGCAATTCACGGTTAATATCTACTCCGACAATCAAACTGTTTATTTCCGGGAAGGAACGCGCATTGACATCCTGCTTTAAATAGTATTCTTCTATTTCAATGGCGCGGATAGCCCGCTTCACGGTATCCACATCTGTGGAATTATGCAACTTCTTATAGTGACTCAATATCTCAGTCAACTCATCCAAAGACTTGGCAGACAGACGTGCACGCAACTCCTTATTTTCCGGCACAGGAAGAAGACGGTAGCCTTTCAATATTGACTCCAAATACATGCCTGTTCCCCCACATAAAATCGGCATAAGTCCTCTGGCCTTCATGTCTTCATACGCCGCTAAAAAATCCCGCTGGTATTCGAATACATTGTATTTATATCCCGGATCCACAATATCAATCAAATGATAAGGAATCCGATATCCGTCTACTACATAATCCGATAGGTCTTTCCCTGTACCCAAATCCATCCTACGATACACCTGCCGACTATCTCCGCTAATAATTTCCGTTTTCAAACGCGCTGCCAGTGCCGCAGCCAAAGAAGTTTTTCCTGAGGCTGTAGGACCAAGTATCGTAATCAAATCATAATTCATAAGAACAAAATTGAGGAGTTCGGCAGCAAAGATAACCTTTTTCTGCACAACAAGCACGATTATGAGCCAAAAAAAGGCCGCCAGGAAAATCCTGACGGCCTTTGCTATATGGTTTTAAACTAATTAGCAGTTTACAGAAGCCATGTGAGCAATCAAATCCAATACTTTGTTAGAATAACCGATTTCGTTGTCATACCAAGAAACGACCTTAACGAAAGTATCAGTCAAAGCGATACCAGCTTTAGCATCGAAGATAGAAGTGTGAGTGTCACCCAAGAAGTCAGAAGAAACAACTGCATCTTCAGTGTAACCCAGGATACCCTTCAATTCGCCTTCAGAAGCTTCCTTCATAGCAGCGCAGATTTCAGCGTAAGTAGCCGGTTTAGCCAAGTTTACAGTCAAGTCAACTACAGATACATCCAAAGTCGGAACACGCATAGACATACCAGTCAATTTACCGTTCAAAGCCGGGATAACTTTACCTACAGCTTTAGCAGCACCTGTTGAAGACGGGATGATGTTACCAGAAGCAGCACGACCACCTCTCCAGTCTTTCATAGAAGGACCGTCAACAGTTTTCTGAGTAGCAGTAGTAGAGTGAACTGTAGTCATCAAACCATCAGTGATACCCCATTTGTCGTTCAAAACCTTAGCAATCGGAGCCAAGCAGTTAGTAGTACAAGAAGCGTTAGAAACGAACTGAGTACCCTTAACGTAAGTCTTTTCGTTAACACCGCAAACGAACATCGGAGTGTCATCCTTAGAAGGAGCTGACATTACTACATATTTAGCACCTGCCTGAATGTGAGCCTGAGCTTTTTCTTTAGTCAGGAACAAACCAGTTGATTCAACTACGTATTCAGCGCCAACTGCATCCCATTTCAAATCAGCAGGATTCTTTTCAGCAGTTACACGGATTTCTTTACCGTTAACAATCAATTTGCTGTTTTCAACGTCAGCTTCGATAGTACCGTTGAATTTACCGTGCATAGTATCATATTTCAACATGTATGCCAAGTAATCAACCGGACACAAGTCGTTAATACCTACGATCTGAATATCGTTTCTGTTCTGAGCTGCACGGAATACGAAACGGCCGATACGACCGAAACCGTTAATACCTACTTTAATCATTTTGTTTAAAATTTAAAGGTTTTATAATTGCTTTATAAACACTCACTCTTATTTGTAATCAAAGAGAAGTATTAAAATGTCATCTATTCCCCTTGACTGCGATGCAAAAATAAGTATTTCTTTTTAAAGTCAATCAAGAAAGAGAAAAAAAATAATCAAAAAAAGTCGAGTTTTACACCTTATTTATATATATAGGCAGATTTTATTTCATTTTTACTTCAAAAAATGTCTATTTGCAATCTCAATATACCAAATTGACATTATCAATCCATAATTTATTGCCCGGTGATCCGATAAAAGCTCCTCCCATACTGGAAGTAAATTGCAGAATCAAGTGCGTAGGATGCTCATTTTCTCCAGCCCACCCCACTTCTTTGATCAACTTACTTTCTCCCTTACTATTACGGGCATAGTAGCCTCCCGCCCCCAGTTTCATCAAATCGGGCACATAACGCTTATCTTGTGTGATGTCTCCGTACATGATTTCATAAGTTGCTCCATTGTGCCAGTCCTGTGTCTGGCTATACTTTACGGCTACTGTACCCACACGTTTAGCAATAATATTTCCCTCAGCATCTTCCGTACGTTTCTGCAACAAGCATACCATAATGGCACAATCCTTTCCTGGAATAGTAGCCTTCTTACTGAAGCCCGTTTGACGAATCCGGTTGGGTTCCCCCGACATCTGTACTTTATAATCATACCGGACAGCTTTCGGACGAGATGTAAAGGGAAGTCCTGAATTCAAGGCCTTTTCTCCATCTTTGGTCCCAGTAATCGGTTCCTTCATATCACCTAAAAACATAGAACCTGATGCCAGCACCGTAATATTAACCATTCCCAGCACTTTTACACTTTCTATGTGGGTTTCAAGGCGGGCGCAATACCCATCCCCTCTTTTTTCCGGATATACACTAGTATTGGTCTTTACGATTCCCATTACTTTCGCCATCACATTTGAATTACCCCACGGAGAGCCTCCTTGATTTACATAAGCGACATTCCCGTCAATTTCTTTTGTGGGCCCCAGTTCATATAATAGTTTGGTATTTCCCCCAATGATACCAGATTCATGAATGCGCCGAGTCACCCATTCATCCATATCACCATATTTAATCGGTACAACCTTCTCCTGCGCTTGCATAGCTAATGGCAATACAGCCAAAGCCCCACCTAAAATCCAATTCCACTTCATAGATATAATCCAAAATATTTTCAGTCGGCAAATATACAAAAAAAAGCGACCGTTATTATACGGTCGCTTTCAATCCTAATATATGGGATAATAAATCTTACCTATATCACATTAATATACCCGATACAACAGCCAAGATCCCTGGAAATCCTCACGATTCGGATATTTTGCCTTGAATGCATCTTTTGCACGAACTGCTTCTTCTCTTGTATCGAAAGACTCAACAATTACACGATACATATTACGTTCTGCATTATACACCACCTTAGCATTGTATCCATCTCTGTCGAGCATGGTTTTCAAGCCATCTGCATTTGCTTTTACACCAAAACTTCCACAAACCACACTGTAAGCCTTCAATCCGTCACCTGAAACGAGTTCTACTTTTTCCTCGCGTACAGGAGCTGTAGAAACGACCGGAGCTGGAGCTGTTTCTACTGCAGGAGCTTCTGCCGGTGTCTCTGTAGCAGCTGATGCCTCAGCCAATTCTTGCTGTTTAGCCTTTTCATAAGCTTTCTTGTAAGCACTTTCACTTGATTTACAAGAAGAGAACGCTAGTGCAGTGCACAATGCCATTCCCATTACAACTACTTTCTTCATGTTATCTATACCAATTAGATGAATATTCAAATTATTTGTTGCAAAGGTAACAATATAAAATCTGCCTGACTATTAAAATCAGTTAATTATACATTCCAAGCAACCCTGATGTGCATTTTTCAATAAAAAAAAGAACAACTTATCAGGATTATTATTAGATTTGTAAAGTAATAACTTTTAAAAAGTAGATTTATGAAAGCACTAAGTATTGTAGCAGCATTCTTGGGCGGTGTTACTTTAGGAGCTGCAGCAGGCATTTTATTTGCCCCGGAAAAAGGTGAAGACACCCGTAGAAAAATTGCGGAAGTCCTTCGCAAAAAAGGAATTCGCTTGAATCGTGCTGAAATGGACGATTTAGTCGATCAAATAGCAGCCGAAGTAAAAGACGCTGAATAATTTGTCATAAGTATAAAGCAGGCTTTGGAGGAAAAGTCTGCTTTATATTTTTCCCACTTATAATAATTGCTTATGTTTGCAAACGATAAGAGCATTGACAATCTGGAATCTCTGTTTAAAGAAGTCCGGAAATATCTCGAACTGCAAGGCCAATATATAAAACTTGACTTAGTCGAAAAACTGACCATTTTGCTGTCTACCTTAATCCTCATATTAATTATTATTATTTTAAGCATGATGGCCCTTTTCTATTTTTCATTCATGCTTGTCTATGCTTTGGCTCCGCTTGTTGGAAGCCTAATTGGAGGATATGCCATCATCGGAGGTGTAGTACTACTTATGGCCATACTAATTTACCGCATGCGCAAACAATGGATATTCCAGCCGATGGTGCATTTCCTGGCACGGCTATTCCTTGATGAACCTACTTCAAAAGAATAAAATAATGAATGAAATAAAACCTTCTCCAAATTATAGTGTAGAAATAATCTCTCAACTGAGAGCCGAAAAGAAAAAAGAGTTGAGAGAGTCAAAAGAACGTATCCAGTTTCTGACACAAAGTTTATTTTCTCCTCAAAGAAGCAAAAATAAGATGGAGAACATGATGCAGCACATCAACGCCGGAATAGCTGCTTACGACGGACTGCGAACCGGTATCATGATATTCCAACGCATTCACCATTTTTTTAACCGAAAGAAAAGATAAAAAATCACACATGAAAACAAAGTTACTTTTTGCTGCTCTTGCCGCATTTAGTGCTGCAGGAGCAGCAGAGAATCCGTTATGGATGCGCCATTGTGCCATTTCACCAGACGGAAATACCATTGCTTTTTGTTATAAAGGAGACATCTACACTGTGCCCTCAACTGGTGGAAATGCCCGACAACTAACGACCAATCAGTCCTATGACACAAATCCAATATGGAGTCCAGACGGACAACAAATTGCCTTTGCCTCTGCCCGACAAGGAAGTTTAGACATTTACTTAATCTCCAAAGAGGGAGGAACCCCCAAAAGACTTACCACCCACTCCGGGAATGAATTGCCCGTTACTTTCACTGACAATGGGCATCTTTTGTTCAGAGCAAGTGTGATGCCGGATGCGACAGACCTGTCCTTCCCGAGTTCCCAGTTTCCGCAAGTATATGAAGTCAACACCCAAGGAGGACGCCCCGTCCTGTATTCCTCTTTTCCCATGGAAGACATCAGCGTGGCTAAAGATGGGACTACCCTGCTCTATCACGACCAAAAAGGCTACGAAGACCCTTGGCGCAAACATCATACTTCTTCCATTACACGCGACATCTGGCTCAGCAAGGAAGACGTCAACCACCAGCGCACTTACCAGAAACTGACCTCCTTCAACGGAGAAGACCGCAACCCAGTATGGAGTGGCGACAACCAGTCGTTCTACTACCTGAGTGAAAAAGAAGGTTCGTTCAATGTATTCAAGCGCAACTTGGATGGGAGCAACGAAGTACAGCTGACCCACCATACCCAACACCCGGTACGTTTCCTGTCTGCCGCCCAGAACGGTTTGTTATGCTACGGCTACGACGGCGAAATCTATACGGTTAAAGAAGGGCAGTCTCCACAGAAAGTCAACATCCGCATCGTGACAGACCAGACTGAAACGGAACTGGCTCACCAGATAAGAACCTCAGGGGCTACGGAAATCGCTGTTTCTCCCAATGGAAAAGAAGTGGCTTTCGTACTCCACGGAGATGTATTCGTCACTTCTACCGACTACAAAACCACCAAGCAAATCACAGATACCCCCGAACAGGAACGTAGCATAGATTTTTCTCCAGACGGACGGAGCATCGTATATGCCTCTGAACGGAATGGTATCTGGCAAGTTTATCAGTCTACCCTTACCGAAAAGGAAGAAAAATTATTCACTTATGCGACCGGCCTTAAGGAAGAACGGCTTACGCAAACGCAAATCGCCTCTTTCCAGCCCCAATATAGCCCAGACGGTAAGAAAGTAGCCTTCCTTGAAAATCGTACGACTTTGCGCGTGCTCAACCTGAAAGACAAATCCGTATGCACCGCAATGGACGGGAAGTACGAATATTCTTACAGCGATGGGGACCAGTGGTTCCAATGGAGTCCCGACAGCCGCTGGCTGCTTTGCGGCTATATCGGTACAGGTGGATGGAATAACAGCGACGTGGCGTTAGTCAATGCTTCCGGCAATGGCGAAATCCACAACCTGACAGAAAGCGGATACAATGATTCCAACGCAAAATGGGTGCTGGACGGAAAAGCCATGATTTGGGAAAGCGATCGGGCAGGCTACAGAAGTCATGGAAGCTGGGGAGCGGAAAGTGATATCTATATCATGTTTTTTGACCTAGAAGCATACGAACGATTCCGCCTCAACAAGGAAGAACTTGCTTTGATGGAAGAAAAAGAGCAACAAGATGATAAGAAGAAAGAGAAAAAGGAAAAATCAGAAAAAGAAAAAGCCATAAAACCACTTACCTTCGATTTGGAAAACTGTCGTGACCGTATTATTCGGTTAACTGTAAATTCTTCCCACTTGGGAGATGCTGTGCTCAGTCCGAAAGGTGACAAGCTCTACTACCAGGCTTCCTTTGAAGGTGGAGCCGATTTATGGGTACATGATTTAAAAGAACAAAAGACCGAACTATTGTTAAAAGGTATCGGATATGGCTCACTGACATGCGACAAAGAAAACAAACATATTTTTCTTTGCAGCAACGGGGGAATCAAAAAGATCAACCCAGACAAGCACCAGATTGAAAACGTCAACTTTGAAGCCTTATTCAATTATCGTCCATTCAAAGAACGCGAATACATCTTCAATCATGTATGGCAACAAGTTCTCGATAAATTCTATGTTCCCGATCTACACGGCACAGACTGGAAATTTTATCGGGAAAGCTATGCGCGCTTCCTTCCACATATCAACAACAACTATGATTTTCAGGAAATGTTGAGTGAATTGTTGGGCGAACTGAACGGTTCACACACAGGAGCTCGATATGCCGCACCGGGAGCCACGCTATCTACCGCATGTTTAGGAGTCTTCTTTGACAATAAATATGAGGGAGATGGACTTAAAATTCAGGAAATCATAGCTAAAGGACCGTTCGCTGTCAAGAAAACGGATGTTACCCCAGGATGCATCATTGAAAAAATTGATGGGCAACCAGTCTTGAAGGATATTGATTATTATCCGATGCTGGAGGGAAAAGCAGGCAAAAATGTACAATTGACCATTTATAATCCGCAAAATGGCAAACGTTTCCAAACAACCATAAAAGCTATCACTACAGGACAACAAAACGAACTGCTTTACAAACGCTGGGTAAAGAGAAACGAAAAAATAGTTGAGAAACTGTCGGGAGGACGAATAGCCTACGTACATGTCAAAGGAATGGATAGTCCTAGTTTCCGTGAAGTATATAGCGAATTGTTAAGCGATCGCAACCGTAACAAAGAAGCTGTCATTGTAGATACCCGCCACAACGGAGGCGGATGGCTTCATGATGACTTGGCAACTTTATTGAGTGGAAAAGAATACCAACGGTTTGTCCCACGCGGGCAATACATCGGCAGCGACCCGTTCAATAAATGGCTAAAACCTTCTTGTGTGATGGTTTGCGAAGACAACTACAGCAACGCCCACGGCTTCCCTTGGGTCTACAAGGAACTGAAAATTGGCAAACTGATTGGAACCCCCGTTCCAGGTACAATGACCGCCGTATGGTGGGAACGCCAAATTGACCCAACTATTGTGTTCGGCATTCCGCAGGTAGGCTGCATGGATATGCGTGGCCAATATATGGAAAACAAGCAATTGGAACCGGATATCAAAGTGTATAACACCCCTGAAAAATCTCTGAAGGGAGAAGACGAGCAACTGGAAGCTGCTATCAAAGAAATGCTCAAAGAAGCAGATGCTTTAAAAAGCAAACAATAATCTGATGTTCCCAATCTACAAAAACGGAGAAAGACGCATCTCGTATCTTTCCCCGTTTTTTCTGAATAACCTGTCACTCCACAGCTTTTTTCCCTTCATTCAATCGTTTCAACCTCATTAGAGCCTCAATATAATAGTAATCAGCGTAAATGATAGAAGCATCTACTTCCGACTTTGCGGGCCAATGTCCGGTGGAATGCAATAAAAAAGCTACATTTTTCTCACGCGACTGATATTTCTCAGAACTCAAGCTACACAACATCTTTTCCGCAACTTTTTTGTATTTCTCCCCTTTCCCATTACCATAAAAGTCTGACAATTCTAATAAAGCTGAAGCTACCACACAGGCCGCAGAAGCATCTCTTGGCGCATCTGGTATATCCGGAGCATTAAAATCCCAGTAGGGAACATAGTCTTCCGGCAAGTTCTTCAGATATACGTCCACTACTTTTTCTACAAAATCCAAGTATTTAGGATTACCTGTCTCACGGAATACAACCGTATAACCGTAGATAGCCCACGCTTGTCCACGTGCCCACATCGATCCATCGGTATATCCCTGATGCGTACATTTCTTAATGCAATTCCCACTTACCGTATCATAAACAGCCACATGATAGGAAGAATAATCTGATCGAAACTGATTCTCCATGGTCTTATCTGCATGAGAGACCGCCATATCAAACAGGCGCCTGTCTCCACCGTTACGTGCAGCCCAAAAAAGCATTTCCAAGTTAATCATATTATCCATAATAGTATTATGTCCACCTAGCATTTTCACGTTGCGGGGCCAGGACAGAATCGTACCCACTTTCGGATTGAACAAAGTAGCTAACGAATCGGCCGTCGCAATAATCACATCCCGATATACGGGATTGTGTGTCAGACGATAACCATTCCCATAACTACAAAACACCAGGAAACCCAAATCATGATCGTATGCAGGAATCCTTGAAAAAAGTTCCAGCGACTCCGTATATTTCTCAGCCAGCATCCGAATCGTATCATTCTGAGTTGCTTCGTAATCATACCACAAAATTCCCGGCCAAAATCCACCCGTCCATTCTTCCCGAGACACCTTTTTGCAGTTCCAGAACCGCTCCCCAGCCAAAATATTACGTGGTTCCATGGTATAATCAGGTTCCCCATCTTTTTCCAACTCACTCAACGCACGATGTATCTGCATGTCACAATAAGTCAATTCCTTATCTACATCCAACTTCTTAGTCTTATCCACGGCACAGGAAGCAAATACCATAACTCCTATACCCAAAAACAGATGTTTAATCTTCATATTTCATAATATTTTTATTTCTCCACATGAAACCAGTCAATATCTACCCATCCACGTTCTTCTCCATAAGGAGTCACACTGAACATCCCCATTTTAGCACCAATCCATTTTCCTTGGCGAGCCTTGAATACAGATCCAATTTCCACAAAACGCTTCCCATCCAAGCTATAACTAAAACGGCATAATGCACCCTTCCCCACACGAAGCCTGATATAAATTTCACGTTCATAATTCGGGTATATTCCTGCATCAAATTTACGGCTTGGGGGTAATTGCGCCAGCATAAGAACTTGTTCTGGACTTCCATGCTCCGCATCTTTACATATTCCTTGCTTCAGAACAAAATTCTCACCCTGTTTTTCTATTCCCAACCATGTATAATCCCAGCCCATCACAATCATACCTGAAAGTTGCCCATCCATCTTGGCTGAAATTTTTAACTTGGCAGTTGCTGTAAATTCTTCTGCCGAAAACTTCTGCAACAACAGATTAGGGACTTCCCAGAAATTCTTAAAATCCTTCGACAATTCATGACCATAAATACGCATGTAGCCCATATTAGTCGTAAAACCGAATGTATCCTGATAGTTGGCATGCCATTCCCATTGTAACCCCAGCTTGCGAGAATCAAATTCATCACTTTCAACCGGTGTTTCTATAGGATACATCTTCTCAGTTGCAGGTTTATGATACCGACCGACAGGTTCGCCACATCCATCACCATCTTTATCCAAGCCAATGACAGGCCAGTCTTCTTTCCACACCATCGGATTCAGATGCAGCACACGGCCATAAGCTCCTTTATCCTGAAAATGCAAAAACCAGGATTCCCCATACGGGGTATCTACCCAGCCTCCCTGATGCGGTCCGTTTATATCAGTCTTACCCTGCGCCATCACAATCCTCGTTTCATAAGGACCATACACATTTTTTGAACGCATCACCAATTGCCATCCAGAGACCACGCCGCCAGCCGGAGCAAAAATGTAATAATACCCGTTCCGCTTATAAAATTTGGCTCCCTCTACCGTATGATTCACTCCGTCATTTCCATCAAACACCAATACCGGCTCTGAGATAACGGCTGTACCTTCTTTGTTCAACTCACAGACCGTCAGAATACTGTTAAATTTAGCCCGGCTTCCAGCCCATGCATGCGCCAAATAAACTTTGCCATCATCATCCCACAACGGACAAGGATCAATCATCCCTTTTCCAGCTTTTACCAGTATCGGTTTCTCCCATTCCCCATACGGGTCACGAGTCTTTACCATGAAAATTCCAAAATCCGGATCTCCCCAATAAATATAATATACACCTTCATGAAAACGAATGGAAGGAGCCCACACGCCTTTTCCGTGACGAACTTCATTAAAGTACGCTACCGGCTCCAGCTGTTTCAATGCATAATTAACAATTTTCCAATTCACCAGGTCTTTGGAATGTAGAATAGGCAACCCTGGTGTACAGTTAAAGCTAGAAGCTGTAAGAAAATACTCCCCATCTACCGCACAGACATCAGGATCTGAATAATCAGCATGCAACACAGGATTATGATACATTCCATTTCCTTCATCTGCCACCCATACTTGTGAACGATATTGCGCCATTCCGGATTGCAACATTCCAGCCCACCACAAACCAACTATAAGAAACAATTTTTTCATTCACCTTCCTCTTTTAATAAAAAATAGAAAACAATCTTTACCAAGAAAAATTCCAATACTCAAAAATCCATTTACCTAAACTAATACGAATCATTTCTTCATTCTACCTAAAAAGACAAGATAAATATTTAAAATTGTTCGCCCTTATATTCTACATAAGAGCTAACTTCCTTCTTATTCACCGGAACCAAACGCAAAGCCGCCCCTCCTCTAGGAAGCAGACGAAATGTAATCACATCTTTACACGTCACAAGCACATACGAACATTTTACATGGGTTTTCGTTTTTACCTCATCACCTCCATCTGTGTAAATCGATGCCAAGTAGTTTTGATCCTTATCCAAAAATGAGCAGTCCAACTTTTCCAAAGACCCTTCATTATTGGTCAGCATGCCCACAAACCATTCCTTTCCACGTCGACGAGCTATAGTTACATTTTTTCCCGGCATTCCGTCCAATACATGTGATTCATCAAACACGGTCTGTAGATTTTCAAACCATTCTATTTCTGGTTCTCCTTCATATAAATCAGGCTTGTCATACCAAAAAATAGTCATCAATGGACTATAAAACACCAACGAAGCAGCCAACTGATGAGCATGCGTATTTTTTAATAGCTTGTCATAGTAACAAATAGTATAGTCTGCCGCTCCATTAATCATACGAGTAAACGGAAGAATGGTACTGTGTGTCGCATCCGGAAATTCTTCATTGCCCAATATACCTTCCTGAGTCAGTAAATTAGGATACGTCCGGCTGAATCCGGAAGGACGAAACTCATCATGAATGTTCATCATCAGTTTATTATCAGCGGCCCAACGTACCATTTCATGCAACCAGGTAGCCCAACGATGACTTGCATATTGCACAAACCCCGATTTTACTCCTACAATGCCCCATTGATGAAGCAGAGGAAACAGTTCCTTCATTTGCTTTTGTAATGCATGCTGATTGACATACAACCAAATTCCAATTCCTTTTTTCTTTCCGTATGCCACTACTTTCGGCATATCCAGTTTTGACACTACCTTTGTAGCATCCCCATCATGTGAGGTACAAGGCATATACCATTGCCAATCAAAAAGCATATACGGAATACGATGAGCTGCACAAAAATCAATAGTTTTCAATGCCTGTGCCGTAGTCAACGTGGTCTCCCGCATGATTTTTCCCGGTTTAATCCAATCCGTATCTTTTATTTCGCAAGGAGGATTCAAGTTCTCAATAATATAATTGTGCTCCAGCAGCTCTCCCGGTTTATCCGCCGCCATGATTACCTTCCATGGTGTTGCATAATAAGTAACAATATCCACCGGACTATACATCACAGAAGTCAATGTATGCCGTTTTTCTGGCGAAGCCTGAAATTTAGTCAAGCACCAGTCATCCACATCCGCATCGGTTAGTGCGGTCCAGACTCCGTTTGGTAATTCCAATGTCAAGGCACGTTCCACAGGCTTCTTAATGGCATCCACGTCTAAATATTCAAATGGAGCCTGTGCCCATTGTTCCGTCCAGGCCATTGTTCCTGCCGGAAAAATATATTCGGTCAAATCACCTACTACCTTATGAAAGATAGCCTTCGGATGCTCCGGGAAATAATAACGAAAAGCGATTCCTTCATCATAGGCCCTCACCTCCACATTCAGACGATAATTCGAACCATCCTTTTTAGACAAATATAGCGTACCCCACTTGTAATTGTCACGAACCAAACTACGTTCCCCATACAATGGTGTCCATGTTGTATCATGGCTGCCATAAGCCACTGAATCCACTTCCAAATTATCCATCCAGCATTGGGGTTGTTTCAACGCGCGCACTCCAAGTGCCATTTCCCACACCCGATTATCCAGTTGCAGACCTGCCTGCGATTCCTTTATCACCTGCTTCCCATTATAATTCACCTCATAGCACAACTCATTTGCTCCAGAAGCAGATTTTGTTTCATAAAATCTCACATGATGTGTACCTTTTGGAGAAGACAAATCCAATTCAATTGGTTCTGCCATACACATCACAGCTCCAAAGACCCATAATCCCGGTATCAAATACTTATATTTCATATTCTTTCTTATTGTTTTCTATAAAATACGAACCACACGACCCAAACACTCAAATCTGATGAAACTTTCTTTGCTAATTTTGGATAAAAAAACGCTTAGGCGTTTAAGACAAAACGCTTAGACGTTTCAACCAAAACGTTTAGGCGTTTGAGACAAAACGCTTAGGCGTTCAATCGCAAACGTTTAGACGTTTTGGCCCCCACCTTCACAAGTCGTCAGAAAGGCATTATAAAGTGACAAAAATCTTCTCCATTCTCATCTTAACTCCACAAAAAACAACCGCCCACCGGTTTTAAAACAAGGGGCGGTCATCGTAAAAATTAATAAGAAAAAACAATATCAATAGCTATGCTCGTCTTCTTTTATTTCTTCCATGGTCAGCGGCTTGCGGTCGATAGCCCGCCATGCATAGATGATATAAGCCAGTACAAACGGAACCAAGATAGACACATAGGCCATGGTTTTCAGGGTAAACTGGCTGGAGCAGCTGTTGGCAATGGTCAGTGAACTCTGCAAGTCGGCAGTAGACGGATAATAAGCCGTATGATTATAACCAGCCACCAGCAACAAGGCCAGCACCGTCAGCACGGTACCGATTCCGGCAAACCAGATGCCGCGGGTATAGGTCTTGCAGAAAATACTCTTGCCGATTCCATACAACACACCCACTACTCCTATCAGGAACAGGATGAGCAGATAAGGCATTTCTATCAGATTATGGAAATACTTGAACGGTTCCATCACAATCAGTCCGTTGTCCGGGTTCACCGCAAAGCCGTCTTTCAACAACGTACGAATGACAAACGCCAGGAAGAAGACCAGGAAAGGCACTACATCCGCAATCAGCTGCCGGCGGAAACGAGCATTCAGTTCCTCGTGACGGATATTGTTGATGAAATACAGATTACCCAACAAACGAGCAAGGAACAGCACGGAAAATCCCAGAATCAAATTCCAAGGGTCGCCAAAAGCATCCAATCCATGCCAGCCGTTTCCCCAATGACTGATGACCGGCATCATCTCATCGGTCAGATTACCCTTACTTACTACGAAATTGGAGCCGTTGAAGAAAGTAGCCACAGCCGCACCCAGCAACAGCGGGCCGACCACTCCGTTCAACACCAAAAAGAACTGATAAGTACGCTTGCCCAGCCAGTTTCCCAGTTTCGACTGAAACTCATAAGACACCGCCTGCAGCACAAAGCTGAAAAGGATAATCATCCACAGCCAGTAAGCCCCTCCAAAACTGGTGCTGTAGAACAAAGGGAAAGAAGCAAAGAAAGCTCCTCCAAAAGTGACCAGAGTTGTGAAGGTAAATTCCCATTTACGCCCTGTGGAGTTCACAAGCAAAGTACGTTCGTCTTCTGTACGTCCCAGGCAATACAGCAAAGAGTTTCCTCCCTGCACAAACAGCAGAAACACCAGCAATGCACCCAGCAAAGAAACCAGAAACCACCAGTAATGCTGCAAGAATATATAAGTTGAATCCATATTTTTTCGGTTTTAAGATAATGTATCGGTTAGTTTATTTCTCGTCCGGTCCTTTGCGGATAGCTTTCACCATAATACCGATTTCCGCAATCAGCAGCACGGTAAACATCACAAGGAAAATAAAGAAAGTGGTCTGTACGGAACCCGTTTCCAGTTTCGACACGGCTGCATTGACGGGCAGCATGTCCTGAATGGTCCAAGGCTGGCGGCCCATCTCGGCCACAATCCATCCGGCCTGACTGGCAATGTAAGCCAACGGGATGCTCCACAAGGCAATCCAGTGCAACCAGTTCAGCTTGGCCAACTGTTTTTTCCAGACCAGTACCAGGATAACCAGGAAAAACAAAATGAAATACATACCCAGACCCACCATCACACGGAACGACCAGAACAGCAGTCCTACATGCGGAACCAGTGCGTCTTTGTCCTGAATATATCCGTAACCGAAATAAGGCATATACTCATCCAACGCGCTGCGGGCAATCTGCATAGCCGACTCGTCGCCTTGCTGTTTGGCTCTGCGAAAATCAGCCAATGCCGTAATAGCCTTCTTTCCGTTGGCTATCTTCTCCTCCGCAGAAAGTGCGGTAGAACCGTCCGGAAGCGTATAGCCACCGTTCTGCAAATCATTAATACCCGGCACATAGCCCGAAGTGCTGTGTGTAGCCAGGAAGGAAAGCATTTCCGGAATCTTAATGGCACCGACCACCGTAAGCGGCTCGTGCGTGCCTCCTTCATATAACGCTTCCATGGCAGCCAGTTTCATGGGCTGTACCTGTGCCACCTGATAAGCAGACTTGTCACCCGTTCCAGCCGTTACCAGTGCCGCGAACAATCCGACAGCTGCAGCCACCTTCATGCTGGCCAGCGCAAATTCTTTTTCACGCTTGCGAATCAGATACCAGGCACTTATACCGATGACAAAGGCAGCACCTACCATCCAGCTGCTCAATACGGTATGGAAGAACTTCACCACTGCTACCGGAGAAAAAGCCACCGACATGAAGTCGACCATCTCATTACGCATGGTTTCCGGATTAAATTCCATCCCTACAGGATATTGCATCCAGGAATTTGCCACCAGAATCCACCAAGCAGAAATTGTAGCTCCCAGCCCAGTCAGCCAAGTGGAAGCCAGGTGGAACCCCTTGCTCACCTTGTGCCAGCCAAAGAACATGACAGCCACAAAAGTGGCTTCCATAAAGAAGGCCAGAATGCCTTCAATGGCCAGCGGAGCTCCGAAGATATCGCCCACGAACCAAGAATAGTTACTCCAGTTGGTACCAAACTGGAATTCCAGAATCAAGCCGGTAGCCACACCAATGGCGAAATTAATTCCAAAAAGTTTCATCCAAAACTTTGCCGTACGTTTCCAAAATTCATTTCCCGTACGCACATACAGTGTCTCCATAGTTGCCATAATTACGGCCAAGCCCAATGTCAATGGCACAAACAACCAATGGTAAATGGCCGTCAAGGCAAATTGCGCCCTCGACCAGTCAATCATCGAAGTGTCGATTGTTTCAAGCATAAAAAATCACTTTATCGGTTAATATTAATAAGGTATAGTTATTCTGCCATCCGGTCGGTCAGTTCCACTCCTACATAATCCTGTTTTTCTTCCTCACTCTTCCCACTCAGAAACGAAGGAAAGAAAAACAATTTCAGGATAAAGAACATGACAAAAAGTTTTATCAGGATAATGGCCCACAAGGTCCGGCCGATGGTCATCTCCCGAAAACCGTCACGGTAAAAATGAAAAATTCGAATGATAGTCTTTTTAATCATAATCTAGTTTTATAATGATTACAAAGTAAATGCTTTATCGGGAAAAAACAAGAGTTTATCGAGATATTCTGTAGAAAAATCTATCTGTTTTGCGCTTCATTATACAATGGAATACATTTGCAATGTAAAAATTCAACGAAATATGAAAAAAAGAGAACTCATTTTCTTCGCCGCATTCGCGACTTTCCTGTCAGCCAATGCCCAGGAGAAACAAACCTGGTCGCTCGATGACTGCATAAATTATGCGCTGGAAAAAAACATCCAGCTGCAGCAGAACAAGATTTCCTTACAGGAAAGCGAAGTGGATGTGAAAACTGCAAAGGCTGCACTCTTCCCTAGCCTTTCATTCAATACCGGACAGAACATAGTGAACCGTCCGTATCAGGAGAACAGTGCCACCGTAAGTGGAACAGAAATTATCAGTAGTACGAATAAAACTACTTACAACGGCAGTTACAGCTTGTCGGCACAATGGACACTCTGGAACGGCGGACAGCGCCTGAACAACATCAAACAGCAAAAGAAAAATCAGGAAATAGCCGAACTGAGTGTGGCAGAAACTGAAAACACTCTCAAGGAAGAAATCACAAAACTCTTCCTGCAGATTCTTTATGCAGACGAATCGGTTAACATCAACAAAGGAACACTGGAAGTGAGCAAGGCCACTTACGAACGTGCCAAAGAGCTATTTAACCAAGGGAGTATTTCAAAAGCCGACCTGGCACAGCTGGAATCTCAGGTAGGAAACGACGAGTATCAGCTAGTGACTTCCGAAAGTTCACTGAGAAACTACAAGCTTCAGCTGAAACAGATGCTTGAACTGGACGGTACAGCCGAAATGGAACTGGAACTTCCGGTGCTGGATGATGCAAAAGTGATGCAGCTGCTCCCGAACCAGGAAGATGTGTACCAGACAGCCCTGGCCAACCGTCCGGAAATACAGAGCAGCAAACTGAGCATTGACAATGCCAAGCTGGCCATTTCTTCTGCCAAGAGCGGCTATTTCCCGACCATCAGTTTGTCGGCCTCTACCTCCAGTATGACCAACAACTCCAGCCAGAACAACTGGGCACAACAGATGAAATATGGCTGGAACAACATGATTGGATTGAACATCAGCGTACCGATTTTCAATAACCGCCAAACCAAAAGTGCGGTAGAAAAAGCACAGTTCCAATACAATTCCTCTTTGCTGAACCTTCAGGACAAACAGAAAGGATTGTACACGGACATCGAGACCATCTGGCTGGACGCACTGAATGCACAGCAGCAATATGCAGCAGCCGAAGTAAAACTGAAAAGCAGCCAGACCAGCTTCGACATGGTCAACGAACAGTTCAAACTGGGCATGAAGAATACTGTAGAACTGCTGACAGAAAAAAACAACCTGCTCAGCGCACAGCAGCAGCGGATTCAGGCCAAGTATATGGCGATATTGAACCGCACACTACTTGATTTTTACGCAGGAAAAGACATTGAATTATAATAACCAAACAATATGAACAAGAAAAAAATAATTATCACAGCTGGCATCGTAATTGTACTGGCTGTGGCAGGATACTGGATTTTTGGCAAGAAGAGCGCACAAGGCAAAGTAGACTTCGTCACCGAAACAGTAGCAAAAGGCAACATCAGCAATTCCATTACAGCTACAGGAACCATTGAACCTGTCACTGAAGTGGAGGTCGGTACACAGGTTTCAGGTATCATCGACAAAATATACGTGGATTACAATTCGGTAGTAAAAGAAGGGGAAGTGATAGCCGAGATGGATAGAGTGACCCTGCTCAGCGACTTACAGTCAGCGCAAGCTACATACGACGGCGCAAAAGCCGAATACGATTATCAGAAAAAACTATACGAGAGAAACAAAAAACTGCATGAAAAGCAACTGATCAGCGAAACTGATTACGAGCAGAGCACATACGATTACGAACGTGCCAAGAGTACATTCGAACAAAGTCAGGCAGCTCTTTCAAAGGCGGAACGCAACCTTTCTTATGCTACCATCACTTCTCCAATCAACGGTATCGTTACCAGTAAGGACGTAGAAGAAGGACAGACCGTGGCCTCCGGTTTCGAAACGCCGACCCTGTTTACCATTGCTGCAGACCTCACCAAGATGCAGGTAGTGGCCGATGTGGACGAAGCCGATATTGCCGGAGTGAGAGACAGTGCCAGAGTCACGTTTACCGTTGATGCCTATCCGAATGATGTATTCGAAGGACGGGTTCACCAAATCCGACTGGGCAGCGCCAACAGCAGCAGTTCCAGCAGTTCCAGTAGCACCAGCAGTGAAACAGTTGTCACTTATGAGGTAGTCATTACAGCCGACAATCCGGATTTGAAGTTGAAACCGAGACTGACCGCCAATGTGACCATCTACACGGATACACGTGACAATGTGCTCGTGGTTCCCAACAAGGCGTTGCGTTTTACTCCAGAAAAAGAGCTGGTAGGCAAAAAGACTATTACCGACTGTAAAGGTGAACACAAAGTATGGACCATGGATGCCAACGGATTCACCGCTCACCCGGTTAAAGTCGGTCTGAGCGACGGAAGTCATACGGAAATTCTGGAAGGTATCAGTGAAGGAACACCGATTGTCACAGAAACGGTATTGAAAGGATTTGCCGACACCACAGCATCCGAAGCTTCTGCCGACGGAGAAAGAAGCCCGTTCATGCCAGGCCCTCCGGGAAGTGACAAGAAAAAACAAAAATAAGGAGAAACCGTCATGAAAAAGACTGTCATAGAATTACAAAATATCAAACGGAATTTCCAGGTGGGTGATGAAACAGTACATGCACTGCGCGGCATCTCGTTCAGCATTCAGGAAGGAGAATTTGTGACCATCATGGGTACATCTGGTTCCGGTAAGTCCACCCTGCTGAACACACTGGGATGTCTGGACACACCGACCAGCGGGGAATACCTGCTCGACGGGGTATCCGTACGCACGATGAGCAAACCACAGAGGGCGGTACTGCGAAACCGGAAAATCGGATTCGTATTCCAGAACTACAACCTGCTGCCCAAAACGACGGCGGTAGAAAATGTAGAACTTCCGTTGATGTACAACAGTGCCGTCAGTGCCGCTGAACGCCGCCGTCGGGCCATAGAAGCCCTGACAGCCGTGGGACTGGCCGACCGTCTGGAACACAAGTCCAACCAGATGTCCGGTGGACAGATGCAGCGCGTGGCCATTGCCCGTGCACTGGTTAACAATCCGGCGGTTATCCTAGCCGATGAAGCGACCGGTAACTTGGACACACGTACTTCTTTCGAAATCCTGGTTCTTTTCCAGAAGCTTCATCAGGAAGGACGTACCATCATCTTCGTGACACACAATCCGGAATTGTCACAATACAGCAGCCGCAACATCCGACTGCGTGACGGACATGTCATTGAAGACGTAACCAACCCCCATATTCTTTCGGCTGCGGAAGCACTGGCTGCCCTGCCAAAAAACGATGATGATTGACAATTTATCAAGATGACTTATGAATGGAACAAACCTTTTTAAAATAGCCTTTCGGGCATTGGCCAACAACAAGCTCCGTGCTTTCCTGACCATGCTGGGAATCATTATCGGAGTAGCTTCCGTCATTGCCATGCTGGCCATCGGACAAGGCTCCAAACGGAGTATCCAAAAACAAATCTCCGAAATGGGCTCCAATATGATCATGATTCATCCGGGAGCCGAGATGCGAGGAGGTGTCCGTCAGGACCCGTCGAGCATGCAAACGCTGAAGCTGGAAAATTATGAGACTTTGCGTGATGAATGTATGTACCTGTCTGCCATCAGTCCGGATGTCTCTGCTTCCGGACAGCTGATTTCCGGCTCCAACAACTACCCTTCTTCGGTGAGCGGAGTAAGCCTCGGCTATCTGACCATCCGTCAGCTGACCGTGGAACAAGGGGATATGTTTACGGAAGAAGATATCCGTACGGCAGCAAAAGTGTGTGTCATTGGTAAAACCATTGTAGACAACCTGTTCCCCGACGGACAAGACCCGATTGGAAAGATTATCCGCTGCAACCAGGTTCCTCTCCGAGTAATCGGGGTACTCAAATCGAAAGGATACAACTCTATGGGCATGGACCAGGATGACGTGGTACTGGCACCTTACAGCACAGTAATGAAACGTCTGCTTGCCCAGACCTATCTGAGCGGTATCTTTGCTTCTGCCCTGACAGAAGACATGACGGAAGAAGCCGTTGACGAAATCACAAATATCCTCAGAAGAGAACATAAACTGAAAGAAACGGACGACGATGACTTCACCATCCGTACACAGCAGGAACTCAGCTCTATGCTGAATACCACCACCGACCTGATGACTACCTTGCTGGCCTGTATCGCAGGAATCTCCCTGGTGGTAGGAGGTATCGGTATCATGAACATCATGTACGTCAGTGTAACCGAACGTACACGCGAAATCGGACTCCGTATGTCTGTGGGAGCGAGAGGAGTGGATATTCTGTCACAATTCCTGATAGAATCCATCCTGATCAGTATCACCGGAGGGTTGATTGGAGTAATTCTGGGATGTGGAGCCAGCTTCATCATCAAGACAGTTGCCCATTGGCCTGTATTCATCCAACCGTGGAGTGTATTGCTGTCATTCGCAGTATGTACCTTCACCGGTGTATTCTTCGGGTGGTATCCGGCCAAGAAAGCGGCCGACCTGGACCCGATTGAAGCACTGCGCTATGAATAAATGATAAATAAATAACGAAACTACTTTGTTCTTCATAACTTTGGTTTCCTGTCCGGCCGTCTATTTATACCGTAGATAATCATATATATTTACGGTGTGCGACGGCCGGACTTTTCTTAAAAAATCGTATCTTTGCTTTAAATCAATCCGATATGGTGCATATAACTCATAACAAACACCGCTTACTGGAATTAATCATCCACACAATATGCTGGGGATTGTTCTTCGGGTTTCCGCTGTTTTTTACCCAACACGACAACGGGAATATCGACTGGAAAGAATTTATCAATCATTCGGGAGTTTCTCTTTCCTTCTTTGTCATTTTTTATGTCAATTACCTGATTCTGATTCCCCAAATACTATTCAAAGAGCATATCGGACGTTTTATTCTGCTAAACCTTGTGCTTATTCTTGTCGTTTCCATCGGATTACGCTACTGGCACAACATGCTTGCATTTCCGCCTCCTGTGCGTCCCCGCTCTTACCTTCCTCCCCAATATATCTTTTATATAAGAGACATTACCAGTATGATTTTTATGGTAGGGTTGAGTGTGGCCATCCGGATGAGCCTCCGTTGGAGTGCTACGGAACTGGCGCGCCGGGAAGCAGTGAAAAGCCGTACGGAAGCAGAACTTAAGAACCTCCGCAACCAACTGAATCCTCATTTCTTGCTGAATACGCTGAACAATATCTATGCACTCACCGCATTCGATACGGAAAAGGCCCAGCAAGCTATTCAGGAACTCAGCAAGCTGCTACGGTACGTGCTGTACGACAACCAGGAGAATTTTGTTCCTCTTACCAAAGAAGTGGAATTCATACGGAACTACATCGAACTGATGCGTATCCGGGTTTCTTCTCAGGTGAAAATCAGCACACATTTCCAAATCCATCCGGACAGTCAGAGTCCTGTGGCCCCCTTGCTGTTCATTTCACTGATAGAAAATGCCTTCAAGCACGGAGTATCCCCCACAGCACCCAGCTTTATCGACATCACATTAACTGAAAAAGAGAACAAAATCCACTGTATAATACGCAACAGCAACTACCCCAAAAGTGCCACTGACAAAAGCGGATCGGGTATCGGACTGGAACAGGTACAAAAAAGACTGGAATTGCTGTATGCCGGACATTACGAATGGCAACACCAGGTCAGTCCCGACCAGAAAGAATACAGTTCGGTTTTAACAATTGATATTCCAGACACTAATCATAAAAAAACAATGCCATGACAATCAAATGCGCCATTATTGATGATGAACCCTTAGCACTCGGATTACTGGAAAGCTATGTAAAGAAAACCCCTTCACTGGAACTATGCGGAGCGTATTCCAGTGCCATTCAAGCCATGGAACTCCTGAACGGACATCCGGTGGACTTGATTTTTCTGGACATCCAAATGCCGGAACTGAACGGACTGGAGTTTTCCAAAATAATTCCGAGCAGTACACGCATCATCTTTACAACTGCCTTCGGGCAATATGCCTTGGACGGTTATAAGGTAAATGCTCTCGATTATCTGCTCAAGCCTATTAGCTATACAGATTTCATGACAGCCGTCAACAAAGCCATACAGTGGTTCGAGCTTTGTCAAAAAGCTGAAAATGCGTCCGAAGAAATACAGTCTTCCGAGGATCTGAAATATATTTATGTAAAAAGCGACTATAAACTGATCCAAATAGAACTGGATAAGATTCTTTATATAGAAGGACTCAAAGATTACATTAAAATTCACTTGGAAGACAATCCCCGTCCGATTCTGTCATTGGTCAGCATGAAGATGATGGAAGACAAACTGCCAGCCAATCGTTTTATTCGAATTCACCGGTCTTTCATTGTGCAAAAACAAAAAATAAAAATCATAGAAAAAGGAAGAATTGTTTTCGGGAAAGACTACATTCCGATATCTGACAGCTACAAACAGGAGCTCCAAAATTATGTTAATAAACATACTATTTGAAAATCTGTTGTATTTTCAACATTTTTTTCTGAAACAATCCAATTTTTTACTGATTTTCTTTGGCTACAATCAATCTAAACCCTATATTTGTAGCGTACATAATAAAAGCGGAAGTTGTGAAACTTCCTTTAGAATAGTTTAGTTAAGTCTAGTTTAGTTTTTGTGTTGTGATACTCCTGCTAATAGTGATTAGCGGGAGTATCTTTTTTATTGTCTGTACACACATTCTCTCAAGAACAAATATGTTTATTAACAAATTCAGGCGTGAAAGTTGTTAAAAAACACCAACACGTCTGAATGCATATTCTTACATTTTGTATAAAAACAATCAAGGAATATCTATCAACTTATGTGTTTGCAAACTTAACCTCCATACAGGATGTTGTTTGATGTATTCCACAACTTCAGTGGTATTTTTCCCCGAACATGGTTGTAAAAAATAAGCGGAAGCCTTCAACTGCAAATAAGGCTCCACATCCTGTCCCACAAATACCACCTTTACTTCATCTATCCGTGCCACATGCAAACTTCCACCTTTTTTCGGTGAACAAGTAACCCAGTCAACCGAAGAAGGAAGTACACAAGTCCCATTGGTTTCCACACATACGTATTTACCCGCACGATGCAATGCTTCTATCAAAGGTTCATCTATCCATAACCCAGGTTCCCCTCCCGTAAGGATTACCATCCGACAAGGATAACGGCAAACCTCTTCCACTATCTCCTCGTCCGACAAGAAAGTACCTTTCTCATGACGCGTATCGCAAAAGTCACACTTCAGATTACAACCTGAGAAACGAACAAACACAGCCGGTGTACCTACATAAAAGCCCTCCCCTTGAAGACTGTAGAATATTTCATTAATCTTTTTCATAAACCACCCTATTCCCCTCAGATTCACACACTTCTACCTTCACACAATGAGGAACACGGTCGCAAATCCATTTGGCTATATTCTCGGCTGTAGGATTACAAGGCAACACGTCATTCAGATTTTTATGATCAAGTTGCCCTTTTACTACTTCTTTAATGTGCGTAAAATCGACTACCATTCCGTCCTCATTCAATTCCTCAGCCTGACAATACACAGTGACAATCCAATTATGCCCATGCAGGTTCTCACACTTACTTTCATAAGAAAGCTGCAGACGATGAGAGGCCGAAATTTCCATCCGTTTTATAACAGTATACATAATGATTTGATTTTTAAAACATTAAAAAAAAACGCATCTAATGTCACCTCAATGCAACCACAAAGGTAAAAAGAATTATCAGACAGAAAAAATCCATACACAAAAGATTTCACCCGCCCACAATCTCACAATTTTTAATAAAATCCACAACAAATATTTTTGATTTTCCAACCAATACTGTATATTTGTGTATATTTTTTGATATACGGATGACAGAAGAGGACAAAAAGCTGTTAAATACTTTCGAGGGCAGACTGAGACAATTACTGTATCTTTACGAGGAACTGGAAAAAGAAAATCTCTCCTTAAAAAAAGAAATCAGCCAAAGAAACGAAGAACTGGCCCAACTGGAGCATAGCCGGAAAGAATTGGAAACCAAGTATATCAATTTGAAAAACGCCCGTATTCTCAGTATCAACGACAACGACCTCCGCGATACGAAACAACGACTGGCGAAACTTGTGCGTGAAGTCGATAAATGCATCGCTTTGCTGAATGAATAAGACTACGACGGTAAAGTATATACTTTTATGGACGAAAAAAAGAGATTTAATCTACTCATTGACAACGAACGATATCCAGTATCCATACTTCCATCAGAAGAGGAAGGTTATCGGGAAGCTGCCAAACAGATTAATTATAAACTAAATAAATACCGAAGTGCATTTCCTGAATTCAGTAGCATACAACACTGGAAAATGGTAGCACTTGACTTAGCTTATGAAAATTTTTCCATGAAGGAAAGGAATGACACCTTACCTTATCAAGAAAAGCTAAAGGAGCTGAACGAAGATATTGAAAGATATATACGAGACAGCCGGAACAAAGGTTTATAGACAGATACATAAAGAGAAAACATTCACGCATAAGCTTTATCTGATGGGATTTCCCGCAGAGAAGTTTATGCGTTTTTTATTTATATATTTAAACTAATTATAATGTTGACGACAGTAATACTAGCGATTGTGGCCTTCCTGGTTGGAGGTGCATTGTCGTATGGATTCTTTAAGTATGGCTTGAAGACGAAATATGACACCATTATCAAAGAAGCCGAAACAGAGGCTGAGGTAATCAAGAAAAACAAACTTCTGGAAGTAAAAGAAAAGTTTCTAAACAAAAAGGCAGACCTGGAAAAGGAAGTCGCTCTCCGAAACCAGAAAATCCAACAGGCGGAAAACAAATTGAAGCAACGGGAAATGGTGCTGAACCAAAAGAACGAAGAGCTTCAGCGTAAACGCAACGAAACAGAGGCCATCAAAGAAAATCTGGACGCCCAACTTGTAATCATTGAAAAGAAAAAAGAAGAACTGGATACGCTTCAATCACAGGAAAGAGAAAAACTGGAAACCATTTCAGGATTGTCTGCGGAAGAAGCTAAAGAACGTCTGGTAGAATCCTTAAAGGAAGAAGCTAAAACCCAGGCACAGTCTTACATTAATGATATTATGGACGACGCCAAGCTTACGGCCAACCGTGAAGCGAAACGAATCGTCATCCAGTCTATCCAAAGAGTAGCTACAGAAACAGCCATTGAAAATTCTGTCACCGTATTCCATATTGAATCAGACGAAATTAAAGGACGCATTATCGGACGTGAAGGACGTAATATCCGGGCATTAGAAGCTGCCACAGGCGTAGAAATCGTAGTAGACGATACTCCGGAGGCAATTGTACTTTCTGCTTTCGACCCTGTTCGCCGTGAAATTGCTCGCCTGGCCTTGCATCAACTGGTAACCGACGGTCGTATTCATCCGGCCCGCATTGAAGAAGTGGTAGCCAAAGTACGTAAGCAGGTAGAAGACGAAATCATTGAAACGGGTAAACGTACCACTATCGATTTGGGTATCCATGGACTGCATCCGGAACTTATTCGTATCATTGGTAAGATGAAATACCGTTCTTCATACGGACAGAACTTGTTACAGCACGCTCGTGAAACAGCCAATCTATGTGCCGTAATGGCTTCTGAATTAGGATTGAATCCGAAAAAGGCAAAACGAGCCGGCTTGTTACACGATATCGGAAAAGTTCCTGATGAAGAACCTGAATTGCCGCACGCTCTATTGGGTATGAAACTAGCAGAGAAATACAAAGAAAAGGCAGATATCTGCAATGCCATCGGTGCTCATCACGACGAAGTGGAAATGACCAGTCTATTGGCTCCTATCGTACAAGTCTGCGATGCCATCTCTGGAGCACGTCCGGGAGCACGCCGTGAAATTGTAGAAGCTTACATCAAACGTCTGAATGACCTCGAACAACTTGCGATGTCATATCCTGGTGTTACCAAAACCTACGCCATCCAAGCCGGACGCGAACTCCGTGTCATTGTAGGTGCAGACAAGATTGACGACAAACAGACGGAAAGCCTGTCAACCGAAATCGCCAAGAAGATTCAAGACGAAATGACCTACCCGGGACAAGTAAAAATCACGGTTATTCGTGAAACCCGCGCTGTCAGCTTCGCAAAATAAAAACTATAAAAAAATCCGGAATCCACATTCCGGATTTTTTTATGGTTTCATCTCCACAGTTTTATCCTCTTTTTCCTTCCAATAAAGGCATCAACACCTTTTCGGCACATGCATAGCCTTCTTCATACAAAGCCGTAAGCTTATTTACATCTTTTTCTATTCGATTCACCACGACTTTCTTTTCAGGTCGAATAGCAATGACACGTCCTTCATCCTCTAATTTTTCAACAAGTTCCAACTGTTCATTATACACCGCACAACGGCGGCTAAGCACCAGCCTCAACCTAGGATAGCGACGATAGATAAAACGAGGCACACGAATATCTTTTTCCGATTTCCGGTATCCCCTATTACGAGTTAAAACCACCACATTCCGTTCATAACCTTGTGACATTGCACGCAATACTGGAATGGAATCTACAATTCCACCATCCAACATCGGACGTCCGTCTACATACGTAATAGGACACACATACGGAAGACTACTTGAAGCTTTGGCAATATCTACCAACCGTTCACGATTACGTCCCTCTTTTTCCTCCAAGTAACAAGCCCTTCCAGTCACACAATTAGTAGTAACCATTTCAAAGCGTGCCGGATTATTAAAATAAGCCTCATAATCAAAAGGTAAAATCTGACTCGGAAACAAATCATAAAGCAAATGCTGATCCAGAATACTGTGCTGATACCATAAATACTTCAAACCGATATAATGATATTCGGCCAGCATGTCAATGTTACTGAACTTGGCACGACCTCGCTGATGAGACATATACGACAAACCGTTACAAGCCCCCGCCGAAACACCTATCGCATAAGGAAACTCCAACTTATGATCCATCATGAAATCCAATACTCCACATGTGAATACACCTCGCATGCCTCCACCCTCAAGAACCAATCCTGTTTTTTCAAAGTCTAGTTCCATACTTCGTTCTTTTTAAGCAATCTTGGAATTTGCAAATATATGTTTTTCCCATACATCCTAACTATTTTTTCTATTTTATTTACTACATTTGCAACATTATTTTCACAAATGTGATATTAAAATGAAATGAATATGTTCGATTCACTTACTTATCAGAAACGCCGGAAGGCTCTACGAGAAAAAATGAGCAACGGCATTGTCCTTATTTTGGGCAACAACGAGGCACCTGCCAATTATCCTGACAACACATATAAATTTCGTCAAGACAGTTCTTTTGTCTATTTTTTCGGACACTCACATCCGGGTTATGCCGGAATCATTGATATAGACAACGGAACAGACTATTTTTTTGGAAACGACGTGGATATGGACGATATCATTTGGATGGGACCTCAACCCAGTGTCAAAGAACTGGCCGCACAGGTGGGAATTGAGAAGAGCTATCCATTCGATATGCTGAAAGACTTTGTAGGAAAAGCCATCGCACAAAGAAGAAAAGTGCATTTTCTTCCTCCTTACCGCTACGACAACATGCTGTTACTCGAAGAATTGACAGGCATCAAAGCATCCATGACCAAACAGCACGCTTCCATTGAACTCATAAAAGCTGTAATCTCCCTTCGTGCCGCCAAAGAAGCATGCGAAATCGCAGAAATCGACAAGGCTTGCAACGTAGGATATGAAATGCATACTGCTGCCATGCGTTTGTGTAAACCTGGAGTTTCAGAACAATACATAGCCGGAGTACTCGATGGCATCGCTTCTTCCTACGGACGAATGGTTTCATTTGCCACTATACTGACGCAGAACGGACAAACACTTCACAATCATGACCACAGTCATATCCTGAAAGAAGGCCGGATGATGCTGACCGATGCAGGAGCCGAGTTAATGAATTATTACTGCTCCGACCATACACGTACTATCCCTGTCGGTGGAAAGTTTACCAGCCGTCAGCGCGATGTATACGGTATTGTATTGGCCTGCCACGACAAAGCCCTCGAACTGGCACGTCCGGGAGTAACCTATAAATCCGTACATCTGGAAGTCTGCAAAGTATTGACCAATGGCTTGAAAGAACTAGGACTGATGAAAGGAAATACAGAAGATGCAGTCGCAGCCGGAGCACATGCTTTGTTTTTGCCACATGGACTGGGGCACATGATGGGACTGGATGTACACGACATGGAGGACCTGGGCCAATGTTATGTAGGTTACGATGAAGAAGTGCAGCCTTCTACCCAGTTTGGACTGGCCTCTCTTCGTATGGGACGCCGCTTGCAGGAAGGTTTTGTCATTACCGATGAACCTGGATGTTATTTCATCCCTGCATTAATCGATAAATGGAAAGCTGAAAAATTACATGCGGACTTCCTGAATTTCGATGAAATTGAAAAATACAAAGACTTTGGGGGAATTCGTTTGGAAGATGATATACTGATTACCTCAAAGGGTTCTCGTTTCTTGGGTGACAAGCATATTCCAATCACCTTCGACGAAGTGGAAGCTATCATGAATGAATAAAAACAATTTATTAACCCTATAACATTTTACATCAAAACAATGAACAAACTGATTTTATTAGCCGCAGTGGGACTTTGCTTTGGAAGCATCTATGCCAAGAACCCCAAGAAAAACAAAGCAGACGAAGGATTTATTTTCACAACAGTAAAAGAAAACCCAATAACCTCTATAAAAAACCAGAACCGTTCTAGTACTTGCTGGTCTTTTTCCAGCATAGGATTCCTGGAATCGGAATTGCTCCGTACAGGAAAAGGTGAATTCGATTTATCAGAAATGTTTGTGGTACACAAAACAATGGAAGACCGTGCTGTAAACTATGTACGTTATCATGGAGATGCTTCTTTCTCTCCGGGCGGTAGCTTTGAAGATATCGTTTACTGCTACAAGAACTACGGTATGGTACCTCAAGAAATTATGCCAGGCATCCAATACGGAGATTCTCTTCCTAATCACAACGAATTGGATGCTGTAGCAGAAGCCTATGTACAAGCCATTGGAAAAGGAAAACAAAGCAAACTGACTCCAGTGTGGAAAAAAGGAGTTACAGCAATCTATGACACTTACCTCGGAGAATGCCCAAAAGAATTCACTTACAAAGGAAAAACTTATACTCCCAAAACATTCGCCGACGAAGTATTAGGACTGAACATGGACGATTACGTTTCACTTACATCTTACACACACCATCCTTTCTACCAGCAGTTCAGCATCGAAGTACAAGACAACTGGCGTAATGCTTTATCTTACAACCTGCCGATTGACGAACTGATGGAAGTAATGGATAACGCTATCAACAACGGATATACCTTTGCCTGGGGAGCAGATGTAAGCGAAGAAGGATTTACTCGCGACGGCATCGCTGTATGCCCAAATGTAGAAAAAGGGGCAGAACTAACAGGCTCAGATATGGCACACTGGTTGGGATTAAGCAAGGCAGACAAGCGTAAAGAACTAACCAGCAAACCGCTTCCGGAAATTGAGGTAACTCAGGAAATGAGACAGACCGCATTCGACAACTGGGAAACCACAGACGACCACGGAATGCTCATCTATGGTATTGCCAAAGACCAGAACGGTAAAGAATATTATATGGTGAAAAATTCATGGGGATTAAGCGGAAAATACAAAGGTATCTGGTACGCTTCCAAGACGTTCGCTAAATATAAAACGATGAACATTCTAGTTCACAAAAAAGCAATCCCAGCTGATATCGCCAAAAAACTGGGACTTTAAATAGTTCATATATAGACTCATTATAAATAATAAGCGACTCATTCCATAATTTTAATAGGGAATGAGCCGCTTTTTTTCTTTCTTTTTACTAATTTTACGGATTGAAGTCCGAAATAAGTAACTTATTTGAGACAACAAGGTTCTTCCTTTAGTGGATATATCTTATAAAACCACCTGCAAACCAAATAAAGAAGCGCCTTACGTGAACTGAAAAAAAGAAAAAAACATATATAAATGAACTACAAATGGAACTATCAACCTCCTACACTCCCAGAAAGAGAAGCAGCTAGAGCCCTCTCCAGAGAAATAGGCATCAGCCCCATCTTGTGCAAACTGCTACAAGAAAGAGGAATACATACAGCTGCTGAAGCCAAGCGTTTCTTCCGCCCGCAACTGAACGACTTACACGATCCGTTTCTAATGAAAGATATGGATGTAGCCGTGGAACGCCTCAATCTGGCCATGGGACGCAAAGAGAGAATTCTGGTGTATGGAGACTACGACGTGGACGGAACTACAGCCGTCGCACTGGTTTTCAAGTTTTTGCAACAGTTCTACTCGAACATCGACTATTATATCCCCGACAGATATAATGAAGGGTATGGCGTGTCAAAAAAAGGAGTAGACTATGCTTATGAAACAGGAGTAAAACTGGTCATTGTACTCGATTGTGGCATCAAAGCCGTTGAGGAAATCAGTTATGCCAAAGAAAAAGGTATCGACTTCATTATCTGTGATCACCACGTACCTGATGAAGTGCTTCCCCCAGCTGTCGCAATTTTGAATGCCAAAAGGTTTGATTCTACTTACCCGTATGAACATCTCTCCGGATGCGGAGTAGGCTTCAAGTTCATGCAAGCTTTTGCCCTGAACAACGGAATCGAATTTCATCAGTTGACTCCCCTGCTTGACTTGGTAGCCGTCAGCATTGCTTCCGACATTGTACCTATCATGGGAGAGAACCGCATCTTGGCCTATCACGGACTGCGCCAGCTGAACTCCAATCCGAGTATTGGACTGAAAGCTATCATTGACGTATGCGGACTGGCTGAAAGAGAAATCACGATGAGTGACATCGTATTCAAAATCGGACCACGTATCAATGCCTCCGGACGCATCCAGAATGGAAAAGAAGCTGTCGACCTTTTAATTGAAAAGGATTTTGCCTCCGCACTGAAAAAAGCCAACCGCATCAACAGTTACAATGAAACGCGAAAGGATCTGGATAAAAGCATGACGGAGGAAGCCAACAAAATTGTAGACAACCTGTCCGACCTGTCTGAAAGAAGATCGATTGTCATCTTCAATGAAGACTGGCACAAGGGGGTCATCGGTATCGTAGCTTCCCGACTGACGGAAATTTACTATCGCCCAGCCGTGGTACTGACACGCACAGACAACCTGGCCACAGGTTCTGCACGTTCCGTATCGGGTTTCGACGTATATAAAGCCATCGAATATTGCCGCGATTTATTGGAAAATTTTGGCGGACATACCTATGCCGCCGGGCTCTCCATGAAGGTGGAAAATGTGCCGGAATTTACCCGCCGGTTTGAAGAATATGTCACCAACCACATTCTTCCGGAACAAACCAATGCCACCATTCAGATTGATGCACAACTGGATTTCAGAGACATCACTCCGAAGTTTTTCTTCGACTTGAAGAAGTTCAATCCGTTTGGTCCGGAAAACCACAAGCCTATCTTTGCCACACTGAACGTGTATGATTACGGTACCAGCAAGGTGGTAGGCAGAGACCAGGAACACATCAAGCTGGAGTTGGTAGACAACAAATCGAACAACGTAATGAATGGCATCGCTTTCGGACAAAGCTCACAAGTCCGCTACATAAAGACCAAGCAATCGTTCAACATCTGCTATACCATCGAGGAAAATACCCATAAACGAGGAGAAATCCAATTGCAGATTGAAGACATCAAGCCGAGTCGAAGCTAGAAATCCATGGCCGACTATCTGAAAATCCTGAAACAATACTGGGGATACGACCACTTCCGAGACATACAGGAAGATATCATCCGCAGCGTAGGCGAAGGCAAGGACACTTTGGGGCTTATGCCCACAGGAGGAGGTAAATCCATTACTTTCCAAGTGCCGGCCCTCGCCCAGGAAGGATTGTGTCTGGTCATTACCCCCCTGATTGCCCTGATGAAAGACCAGGTAAGAAACCTGCGTGAACGGGGTATCAAGGCCACTGCGGTTTATTCCGGCATGACGCGAGAAGAAATTCTGATTGCATTGGAAAACTGCATTTTCGGCAACTACAAATTTCTTTACATCTCACCGGAAAGACTAGGAACCGAAATCTTTCAGATTAAGCTTCGCAGCATGCACGTAAGCCTCATTACCGTGGATGAATCCCATTGCATCTCACAATGGGGATACGATTTCCGCCCTGCTTACCTGAAAATAGCCGACATCCGGCAACTGCTTCCGGGAGTTCCCGTCATTGCCCTGACGGCCACAGCCACTCCGGAAGTGGTCAAGGACATCCAAGAGCGACTCCAGTTCCGCCAGGAGAATGTATTCCGCATGAGTTTCGAGCGGAAGAATCTGGCCTATATTGTCCGCCACACGGAAGACAAAGAAGGCGAAATGTTGCACATCCTGCAACGGGTAAATGGTTCCAGCATTGTTTACACACGCAACCGGAAAAAGACCAAAGAAATAGCCCAGCTCCTGAACCGGAACCACATCACAGCCACATTCTACCATGCCGGACTCAGTGATGAGGCCAAAGACCTACGTCAAAAAGCTTGGCTGAAAGGAGAATATCGTGTCATGGTGGCGACCAATGCTTTCGGTATGGGAATTGATAAGCCCGATGTACGTCTGGTGATTCATGCCGATGTACCCGACTCCCCCGAGGCATACTTTCAGGAGGCAGGACGAGCCGGAAGAGACGGCATGAAAGCGTATGCAGTACTGTTGTTCTGTCCCCGCGACAAGATTACCCTCAAACAACGAATTAGCGACACTTTTCCTGAAAAAGACTATATCCGGAAAGTGTACGAAGACATCAATTTCTACTACCAGATGGCCATGGGAGACGGATTGGGCTGTACCTTCGCCTTCAATTTGGATGAATTCTGCCACAATTTCAAGCATTTTCCTGTACAGACCGACAGTGCGCTGAAAATCCTGACACGCGCCGGCTACCTGGAATATACCGATGAACAGGACAATGCCTCCCGAATCATGTTCACCCTCACCAAGGAAGAACTATACCGCATTCATGAGCAAAACGCAGATACGGAAAAACTGATTCGTATTCTACTGCGGACCTATACCGGACTTTTCACGGATTATGCGTATATTAATGAAGAGCTGCTGGCCAAACGTTCCGGATTGAGCAGGCCACAAATCTACGAAACCTTGCTCTTTCTGACCCGACAGCACATCTTGCACTACATTCCCGGGAAAAAAACTCCCTACATCATTTACACCCGTGAACGACAAGAGACTGACCGTATTTACTTGAGCAAGGAAGTGTATGAGGAACGAAAAGAAAGCTACCGCCGGCGAATAGAGGCCATGATAGAATATGCTGAAAGTGAAAACAAATGCCGAAGCCGCATGCTACTCCATTATTTCGGTGAGAAGAACGAGCACAACTGTGGACAATGCGATGTATGCCTGCAACACCATCACTCCGGACTTAAACAAAGCCAGTTTGACGAAATCAGTCACCAGATACTTGCTTTACTAAAGACTTCTCCTTTTTCTCCGCAAGAACTCAAAACCCAAATTCAGGCCCCGGAGGAACAAGTGACCAAAGTCATAGCCTATCTCCTGTCGGAAGAAATCATCCATCAGGAAAATGGCCGACTACTCCTTTAAGCGAGTTTATATTAGTCAAACATTTTACTATTCTAAAAAAAAGACGTATCTTTGCCGGAAAACACCAAAAAACTTGATCCACATGGAAGAAGGAGGAGAATTCCGGGAACTCATGATACAGATTTTCCGTACCCGCATGGCATTCCGACGCGCCATGCAACGCACTCTAAAAGAGAATCATGCAGGCATCACTTTCGAGATGCTTCAAGTGCTGAGCAGTCTTTGGCATGAACAAGGTATCACCCAGCAGGCACTGGCAGAGCGAACCGCTAAAGACAAGGCCTGCCTGACCAACCTGATGAACAACCTGGAGAAAAAAGGATATGTCTATCGCAAGGAGGATCCCAATGACCGCCGAAACAAGCTGGTGTATCTTACCCTGGAAGGAGAAAACCTCAAAGTCCAAATCCGCCCAATCCTCAATTTAGTATATGCCAATGCGGAGCATATCTTATCTACCGAACGAACCGGAAATATTTTATCTGAACTAAAAACAGTGCAAAATGTTCTCGAAGACTTCTAGCACCCTACGAATCCTACTTTTCATCGGAAATTTCTTTCTTATCCTCCCGGTTATGGCGCAACAAGATTCGCTGTTCCTATCCGTAGAACAGCTTTTTGAATCGGGAGTAAAAAGCAGTCTGCGGCTGCAAGCCGACAGCCTGAAAGAAAGAATGGCCTATGAACGAAAACGTCATGCCCAAACAGCCTTGCTCCCCGACCTGGAAATCGGTCTCAAAGGAGGAGTTATCGGACAACCTGTGGTCTTTCAGGAAGGGCTTTCCCATCCTACTTATCCGGACACTCCCGACTGGTCGCAAAACTATACGGTCGACTTCAACCAACCGCTGTATCAGGGAGGAAAAATCCGCTGTTCCATCCGTAAGGCAGACATTGAAAAAGAAATCGCAGGCTTGCAACGAATGAGCAATCAAGCTGACATCAAACTGGGGTTACTCAACCAATACTTGAACCTCTTTACCTTGTTCAAGCAACACATCGTGCTTACCCGTAACATCGAAGAGTCGCTTCGGCGCCTGCAAGACATACGGCAGATGAAGAAAGAAGGACTCATCACCAACAACGATGTGCTGCGCAGTGAGATGCAACTCACCAACGACCGGCTTTCTCTGCAAGAAACAGAGAACAGTATCCTCATCGTATCCCAACAACTGAACCTGCTGCTGGGAAATTCCGAGAACCGGATTATAAAGCCCGACACCACATTGCTGCAGAAGGCTACTCCCCTGGAAAGCTACGAAGCCTATCTCCTGTCGGCTTACGAGCAGGCCCCAGACATGAAACTGCTGCAAAAAGAAACCGAACTGGCCCGGAACCAAATACAGATGAACCGCGCCTCCCGCAAGCCCAATGTCAACCTGTACGCATCCAACACGCTGGCGCGGCCTATCACCCGTACCATGACCGATTTGTATAACAACAACTGGAACATCGGACTTTCGGTTTCCTATCCCCTCTCGTCCTTATTCAAGTCCGACCATAAAATCAAGGAAAGCCAATTGCAGGTGTCCGTGCAAAAGAAAGAAGAGGAACTGAAAAAGCAACAGCTCCAGATGGACATTTACAATGCGATTCTCCGCCACAAAGAAGCCCTGCAGCAGGCTGACGCCTGGAAACTCTCTGTCCGTCAGGCACAGGAAAACTATCGTATCATGCAGAACCGTTATATGAACCAACTGGCCATACTGACCGATTTGTTGGATGCCAACTCTGTCCTGCTCAATGCCGAACTTCAGCTGACAGCCTCACGCACACGAATCATTTACACCTATTACCAACTGCAGAAAGTCTGCGGAAGATTATAACCCATTCAATCCTACAAGAATTATGACACTAAAAGAGACTCATAGCAAACTACGGAAGAGAAGACTGCAGAATATCATTCTCAACTTACTCTGCATACTGATTGCCGGCTCCGGACTGGTATGGGTGGGCAACTACTTCTGGAAATACATTCATTATGAAATCACGAACGATGCATTCATCGACCAGTATGTAGCCCCCTTGAACATACGCGCTTCAGGCTACATCAAGGAGGTCCGCTTCAAGGAACATCAATATGTACATCAAGGAGATACGCTGCTGATACTGGACAACCGCGAATATCAGATAAAGGTCAAGGAGGCCGAAGCAGCCCTGCTGGATGTGCAAGGTTCGCGCGACGTACTACATTCCGGCATAGAGACCTCACAAACCAACGTGGCAGTGCAGGAAGCCAACATTGCCGAAGCAAAAGCCAAACTGTGGCAACTGGAGCAGGATTATCACCGCTTTGCCCGTCTGTTGCAGGAAGAATCGGTCCCCGAACAGCAGTACGAACAGGCAAAAGCCTCTTATGAGGCCGCAAAAGCCCGCTACCAAGCCCTGCTGGCACAACATAAGGCTGCGAAATCACAGTTCACAGAAACCAGCAAGAAAACCACCAGTGCCGAAGCAGCCATCCTGCTCAAGGAAGCCGACCTGGATCTGGCCAAGCTGAATCTTTCTTATACCGTACTCACTGCGCCATACGACGGATACATGGGACGCAGAACCCTTGAACCCGGACAATTCGTACAAGCCGGACAAACCATCTCCTACCTGGTCCGAAACACAGACAAATGGGTGACAGCCAACTATAAGGAAACCCAGATTGTCCACATCTACATTGGTCAGGAAGTACGTATCAAGGTCGATGCCTTTCCCGGAAAAGTCTTCCACGGGACGGTGACAGCCATCTCAGAAGCGACCGGTTCCAAATACTCGCTGGTACCTACCGACAATTCTGCCGGAAATTTCGTGAAGGTACAGCAGCGAATTCCTGTGAGAATAGACCTGAAAGACATTTCTCCTGAAGAGATGAGCGAATTGAGAGCCGGTATGATGGTAGAAACAGAAGCCTTACGCAAATGATGACCATGCAACAACTGGACGTCCCCGTACGTCAATGGGTTCCCGACTGGCTAGGAATGATATGCATCTTCACCATCATCCTGCCTGTCACCATGCTGAACGGTTCCTACACCGGAAGCATGCTTGAAGTGTCCAACACATTGGGTACCCACACCGAAGACATCACCATGGGGTATTATGCCGCTTCGGCCGGAATGGCTGTGGCCTATCCTATTGTTCCCAAAGTGCTCGATGCCCTTTCCTCCAAGTTCCTGTTGCTGACCGACCTGACCCTGCAATTCTTTCTCAGTTGGATATGTGCCCGTTCGCAAAACATCGACCTGGTCATTATCTGCAGTTTCTTCATCGGTTTTCTGAAAGGTTTCCTCATGCTCTGGTTCATCCGAAGGGCCACCAAGATTTTCAGTCCCAAGAACGTACGAAGCGAGTTTTATTCTTATTTTTATCCGCTGGTATTTGCCGGAGGACAGGTATCCATGGTACTCACAGCCGAACTGGCCTACCATTACAACTGGCAGTATATGTACTACTTCATGATGCTGCTCCTCATGACCGCCATCCTGATAGTGATTATCTGTTTCCGGCACGACCGCCCGTTGAAGCCCATACCGCTCTCCGAACTTCATCTGCGCGAGATGCTGGTCATTGCCACCGGACTCCTGATGCTTGTCTATGTCATCAACTATGGGAAAGTACTCGACTGGACCTCCTCTTTCAAAATCCGGCTTTATATCGTCATTGCTCCCATCCTGATTGCCTTTTTCATCTGGCAGCAATACCACTCCAAACATCCCTTCGTCAGTTTGGCTCCATTGTATCAGCCCAAGGCCATCGTAGGTTATCTGTATATGATGCTGGTCATGTTTTTCAGTACCTCCACCACCCTGCTCACCAACTATATGACAAGCATCCTGAAGGTAGACAGCACACACACTTATCTGCTCTATGGCTACCTGTTACCAGGTTATGCCCTGGGGGCTTTCATCTGCTTTTGGTGGTTCCGCTGGCAACGGTGGCGTTTCCGTTTTCTGATTGCCGGAGGGATGGGGTGCTTTGCTGCCTTCTTCGGTATCCTGTATTTCACCGTATCCCCCGACAGTACCTACGAGATGCTTTTCCTCCCTGTGTTTCTGCGAGGACTGGGCATGCTGGTATTAATCATCGCCTTTGCCTTGTTTGCCGTAGAAGAACTCAATCCCAAATACCTGCTGGCCAATGCCTTTTTCCTGATTTCCTTCCGATCGGTGCTGGCCCCCATTCTGGCTACCTCTTTTTATAGCAACGCACTCTATCGGATGGAACAGAAATATTTGCATACCTTGTCGGAAACCGTCAGCCAGACCGATCCGCTGGCCGCCAGCCAGTTCAACCAGTCACTCAGCCAATATCTTTCACAAGGACACGAATATACCGAGGCAACCCAAATGGCAACCCAAACCCTCTATGCCACTTTACAACAACAAAGCCTCCTGCTTTCGCTCAAACATATACTAGGCTATCTGTTTGTCATTACCCTGGTCATTGCCATCGTTTCACGCTTCATCCCCTTCCACAAGACCATTCGTGTGAGATATGCCAAAACCGGAGATGATATGGTATAAAACGGCATAAAAAAACAGCGGAAAGAAAAATCCTTCCGCTGTTTTTATAAAAAATTTCATCAGAATTCAATAATCAATGACTTGCGAGGAGAAACCACAAGATTCTTTGTCAAATCGATTTTCTTCCCGCTCGATACATCTCTACCTTCTTTAGAATCCTTAGTCAAGACAGTATAGTACTCAGCAGCTAAGGTTTGTTCACTACTCGTACTATTCAGCACAATCATTTCAGTTTTTCCATCATGTACATGAGAATACATATATATTCCTCGCTGAGGAATATGATACTTCACTGTTCTGTTTTCTGCCATATACGTTGTTTAGTTTAATTTTGCGAGGCAAATATATGTATTTAAAACATAACTCTTAAACATAACAGCGAAAAAATTAATGTATTTACTCATTTTTCATGACATAAATCAACTTTAATATACTTCTACCTTCGCAGCCAGCGACTTACACTTGTCACGAAGCGCATCCAGATCGCCATCGTTCTTGTCATAGCAAACTACCACTCCCATACGACGGTTCAAGCGAGTAGTCGGTTTTCCAAAGATACGAAGGTAAGTATTTGGCTGAGAACAAACCAGTTCCTCGCCTCTGTACTGCGGAGCTTTCTGGCTGGCAATCGGAGAAAGAATCACTGCACTTGCACCGATGTGTTCCTGCGTAATGCCCGGAATCGGCAGACCCAGTACCGCATACAGATGCAATTCAAACTCATTCAAGTTCTGCGTATTGGCCAAAGTTACCATACCGGTATCGTGCGGACGAGGAGAAAGCTCAGAGAAATAGACTCCGTTTTCATGGCTCAGGAAGAATTCCACTCCCCACAAACCATATCCCGTCAGCGCTTTTGTCACTTTGTCGGCCATCTGCTGTGCTTCAGCCAAATGTTCCGGTGCGATGTGAGCCGGCTGGAAACTTTCACGATAGTCTCCTCCCTTCTGTACGTGTCCGATAGGAGGGCAGAACAAAGTCGGTCCGTTCTTCTGAGTCACTGTCAGCAAAGTGATTTCACTGTCAAAATGAATGAATTCCTCTACAATCAGTTCCTTGATATCGCCACGGCTACCGTTGCACCCATATTCCCATGAATACTTCAGGTCTTCTTCAGACTTTGCTACCGACTGACCCTTTCCAGAAGACGACATCAACGGTTTGATGACACACGGATAACCAATCTTACTGGCTGCCTCTTTCAGTTCATCGTAAGAGGAAGCATAAAAATACTTCGCAGTTTTCAGTCCCAGTTCCTTGGCTGCCAAATCGCGGATAGCCTTACGGTTCATTGTAAAATTCACCGCACGCGCACTCGGCACGACTTGAATACCTTCTTTTTCCAAATGATAAAGCCGTTCAGTACGTATCGCTTCTATTTCAGGAACAATAATATCCGGATGATACTTTTCTACCACACGGTCCAAAGCCTCTCCATCCAACATACTGAATACCTCGTACGCATCTGCCACCTGCATAGCCGGTGCACCTGCATAAGAGTCACACGCAATCACATACTGGCCCAAACGCTGGGCTGCAATGGTAAATTCCTTACCAAGTTCTCCGGAACCTAACAAAAGTATTTTTTTAGTCATATATATAAGGTTTATGCTTCTTTTCTGCAAAGATAATATTTTTCTTCAGACCTTATACCACGACCCACCGATTTATCAAGCTTCAACTTCCGCTGCTGCCAGCTTCTTCAAGGTCAACAATTCACTTCCGTCCTCGCCCAATAAGCTCACCGTACCATTTTCTTTTACCTCAAAACTGCGCACCTTGTTCAATGCATCCAGAATATTTCTTTCCGTTTCCATATCCGGACAAGCCATCATGGTGGAAATCATCTGGCTGAACTGCAAAGACGAGGGCTTTCCTTCTTCTTGAGAGAACCCGCCATTGATGGTGTTGCAACTGGCATTTCCATACACCCGTTTCTCTGCCAAGTCGAAAGTCAATTGAGGCGTTTTTTCCGTTTTACCGATTTCAGTTCCATTGACGGTCATAATCTGCCATGTCCCTTCCAAATCCTTTATAGAGACTTCCTTTACGTCCCGTTTCTGCAACAGGATGACCGATTTTCCATCGGCGTCGTTCAAGGATACACCTTCACCCACTTCTTCATATCCAGCCACCTTGTTCAAGGCTTCCAGCACACTCTGTTCTACCTTCATGTCCGGACACATCATCCGCGTCGCACCCACCTGTCCAAACGAAATTTTTCCCGCATTCAGCGTATCCAGGTTGAAGGTTCCCATCAGACGGTTGCATCCCGCATTGCCATACAAGCGGTGTTCGGCGTTGTCAAAACCCAGGAAAGGCGTATTTTCCGCACTTACTTTTTCCCCGTTCACTTCCACGATGTTCCATTCCCCTGAAAAATCAACCACAGCCACCGAGTTCTTTCCCGAGCCGCAGCTCATCAGCAGACAGGCAAAAGCTGCTGCTGCCAGATACTTTCTATTCATAACTTGTTTCTCTTTAATCGTAATTACATTTTCACAAACAATCCATTTTTAAGAATTGTTCATTTACAAAAATACGGATATCACCTGAATACTGCATCAGGTTTGGAATTATTTTCTATCTTTGCATATTGAACGGTAACGTTTACCGGGCATTTAAAGTATCAAATTAATAAATGAGTAAAGTATTGATTATCGGTGCAGGCGGTGTAGGTACCGTTGTTGCACACAAAGTGGCTCAGCATCCGGAAGTCTTCTCCGAAGTCATGATTGCAAGCCGCACACAGTCCAAATGCGACGCTATTGTCAAAGCAATTGGCAATCCTCACATCAAAACCGCCAAGGTAGATGCCGACAATGTGGATGAACTTGTGTCTTTATTCAACAGTTTTAAACCCGAAATCGTTATTAACGTAGCACTTCCCTACCAGGATTTAACGATTATGGAAGCATGTCTGCAAACGGGAGTGAACTACTTGGATACAGCAAACTACGAGCCGAAAGACGAGGCTCACTTTGAATACAGCTGGCAATGGGCTTACAAGAAACGCTTCGAGGAAGCCGGACTGACCGCCATTCTGGGTTGTGGATTCGACCCGGGAGTAAGTGGCGTATATACTGCTTACGCAGCCAAGCATCACTTCGACGAAATTCAGTATCTGGACATCGTGGACTGCAACGCCGGAAACCACCACAAGGCTTTTGCCACCAACTTTAACCCGGAAATCAACATCCGCGAAATCACACAGAACGGACGTTACTACGAGAACGGCAAATGGATTACAACCAAACCGCTGGAATTCCATAAAGACTTGACTTATCCGAACATCGGCCCGCGCGATTCTTACCTTCTGTATCACGAAGAACTGGAATCACTGGTCAAGAACTTCCCGACCATCAAACGTGCCCGCTTCTGGATGACTTTCGGCCAGGAATACCTGACTCACCTGCGCGTAATTCAGGACATCGGTATGGCCAGCATCGAGCCTATCAACTACAACGGCATGCAGATTGTTCCGTTGCAGTTCCTGAAAGCCGTGCTGCCTAACCCGCAGGATTTGGGTGAAAACTACGAAGGGGAGACTTCCATCGGATGCCGTATCCGGGGTATCAAGGACGGAAAGGAACATACTTATTATGTATACAACAACTGCTCTCACCAGGCTGCTTACAAAGAAACAGGCATGCAGGGTGTAAGTTATACTACCGGTGTACCGGCCATGATTGGGGCCATGATGTTCCTGAAAGGCCTGTGGAAACGTCCGGGCGTATGGAACGTGGAAGAATTCGATCCAGACCCATTCATGGATGCCCTGAACAAATACGGACTGCCTTGGCATGAAGTATTCGACGGTGACTTGGAACTGTAATCGATTGAAAAATTATCCCTATAAAGAATCAAGAATGGAGAACCGGAGCACTCATTCTTCATTCTTGGTTCTTTTCTTTTTTCCCACTTTTATAAAGAAACAATTATGAACATAGGAGACAAAGCTCCCGAAATACTGGGAATCAACGAAAAAGGTGAAGAAGTCCGCCTGAGCGACTACGCAGGCAAGAAAATCGTACTCTATTTCTACCCCAAGGATATGACTTCAGGCTGTACGGCACAGGCCTGTAACCTCCGTGACAACTACGCCGAGCTCCAGAAAGCTGGTTATGAAGTCATTGGCGTGAGCATCAACGATGAGAAATCACACCAAAAATTCATCGAGAAAAACCAGCTTCCGTTCACGCTGATTGCCGACACCGACCACAAACTGGTGGAAACCTTCGGCGTATGGGGAGAAAAAAGCATGTACGGACGCAAATACATGGGTACCTTCCGTACCACTTTCATTATTAATGAACAAGGCATCATCGAACGGATTATTTCGCCCAAGGAAGTGAAAACCAAAGATCATGCCGCACAAATCCTACAATAATTATGGCAAAGAAAGACGAACTTGAATTTGAAGGGGGTATTGAAAACGCCCCCAAACCCAATAACAGTGAGAAACTGAAAGCCCTGCAAGCTGCCATGGACAAAATTGAGAAGAGCTTCGGAAAAGGCTCCATCATGAAAATGGGCGACGACCACGTGCAGGAAGTAGAAGTCATCCCCACCGGCTCCATTGCCCTGAATGCGGCACTGGGCGTAGGTGGTTATCCGAAAGGACGTATCATCGAAATCTACGGTCCGGAATCTTCCGGTAAGACCACACTGGCCATCCATGCCATTGCCGAAGCACAGAAAGCCGGCGGTATTGCTGCTTTCATCGATGCAGAACATGCTTTCGACCGTTTTTATGCAGCCAAGCTGGGAGTGGACATCGACAACTTGTGGATTTCACAACCCGACAACGGTGAACAGGCATTGGAAATTGCTGAACAGCTGATTCGTTCCTCTGCCATCGACATCATTGTCATCGACTCTGTAGCTGCCCTGACCCCGAAAGCTGAAATTGAAGGCGACATGGGCGATAACAAGGTAGGCTTGCAAGCCCGACTGATGTCACAGGCTCTGCGCAAGCTGACTTCTGCCATCAGCAAGACCAACACGACCTGTATCTTCATCAACCAGCTGCGTGAGAAAATCGGCGTCATGTTCGGCAACCCGGAAACCACTACCGGTGGTAACGCCTTGAAATTCTATGCATCTGTCCGCCTGGACATCCGTCGCGCTACTCAATTGAAAGACGGCGAAGAAGTCATCGGTAACCAGGTACGCGTGAAGGTCGTAAAGAACAAGGTGGCTCCTCCTTTCCGCAAAGCCGAATTCGACATCATGTTCGGTGAAGGTATTTCCCGCAGCGGTGAGATCATCGACTTGGGCGCCGAACTGGGCATCATCAAGAAAAGCGGTTCTTGGTACAGCTACAACGACACCAAACTGGGACAGGGCCGTGATGCCGCCAAACAATGCATCCAGGACAATCCAGAACTGGCCGACGAGCTGGAAAAACTGATTTTTGATGCGTTGAAAGACAAAGAATAAATCTCATTATCCTTTTTTTCTATAATAAAAACGGGTTCACTCTGCTGCAATCAGCGGATGAATCCGTTTTTTTACATGCCTACTATTACCTTTTTTATTGAATCCAGCACCAAAGAGAACGAAAAGACATCTCCATGAAAGTCCAAATCCCTCTCTCATTTTTTCCCAACATCTTCATAATTTCTCTGTTTCACACTGTGGGATACAAAAACCACAGTGCGGGATATATATTTCACAGTGTGGAATACAAAAACCACACTGTGAAACAGAACTATTTTCTAGAGAAAAAACAATATGTATACCAGCTTTTTCACCTTTATCAAAAAGTCCGTACACACAATATTTCCAGACCTCTCTCCCACCGTATGCAGACTCTTTATTACCTTATTTTCCAGCCCTGAGCTTTTTTCTCGACAAAAAGCAACGAAAGAAACAAAAAATACGTTATATTTACCACAAAGAATTATTGTGAACCACTAAAAAACAAAACTATGACCCTAAAGCATCAAATTCTTTTCATACTTTGTCTGGCCTTTTCCACTGTAGCTTCTTGGGCACAGAGTAATAAGTTCGTCAATTCAGCCTTCCGTTTCGCCACTCGTGCAGAGGCCCAAATGCTGATTACGGAACTGGACGACTATACCCGCAACTGGAACCAGTTTGATATCGACGTGCGTTTGCAGAAACCCAAAGGACGCAAATCCGAGTTGTTACAATTCGCCATGAACCAGACGCTTAACTGGAGTGACAAAGATAAAGAACGTATCAGTAAGGCAATGAAAAGCTTGGATACTGAAATCAAAAAACAAAAATACAACTTGGAATTCCCTAAAGAAATCATCTTCGTAAAAACTACGCAAAAAGAAGAAGGAAGTGCCCAGGCCTACACTCGCATGAACTGGATAGCCATTGGAGAAGAAGTATTACAAAGTTCTTCCGACGAGGACCTGAAATACCTTGTTGCACACGAACTGTTCCACCTGTTGACGCGACAGAATTCCACTTTCAAGAAAGACATGTATCAAGTTATCGGATTTACAATCATTGAAAAAGAAATCCTATTCCCGTCCGATTTAGCTGAGATGCGCATTTCAAACCCTGACATCAGCCACCATGACAGCTACGGAACCTTTACCATAAATGGGCAGAAACAATACTGCACCATGGTGATTTACACCGACAAGCCCTACGAAGGAAATACATTGTTTGATTACATAAAGATAGGACTTGTTCCGCTAAACGGAGAGTTCATCCCCATTCAAAAAGCTGGGAAAACCCTTATTTACACACTGGATGACGCGGAAGACTTCTACACACAAGTTGGTAAAAATACCAGCTACGTGATTCATCCGGAAGAAATCATGGCCGACAACTTTGCTTTTACACTGATTGGAAAGAAAGATTTACCGAATATGGAAATTATTCAAAAGACACAAAAGGTTCTGAAAGCCAACAACCGATAAATTATTGACAATCCACAATATAAAAAAGTCAGGCATTCATTTTTTTAAGTGCTTGACTTTTTTTTTATGCTAAGAAATAAAAAATCTATCGTTTCCGGTAGTCTTTCTCAATAGCCTGAGTAATCCAGTTGGCGAGGGCCTGACGATTGTCAGCAATAACCAGACGTTTCTGGTCCTGCGCATTCTGAATATTTCCCACCTCCAGAAAAACCGCTACAGGAGTCGTGTTACGGAGAACAAACAGATTACGTTCGCTCACCGTTCCCTCAAAACCGCGGTTAGGCTGATGCCGGTCGTACTTGGCACGAAATGTGCGCTGAATTTCTCTTGCCAGCTTCTTTCCTTTCGAACTGCCCGGTGCATGATAAAAATACACATCGGTCTGGTTATGACGTGCCCGGCTGTCCACGTGGATAAACACAGCCCGCTTGTAACTGCTCTTATCTTTTCGGTAGAGGCGGTTGATGGCATCGCAACGCTGCTGCAGACGGGCCACCTGATTCAACGGAATGGCTTTGCCCATGCAAGTCTCCCGCTTGCTGTTGTTCAATACCGCCTGGTTACGGATACCATCTTTCGCATCCTGAATGATGAAATGTACTTTTGCCCCGCGCTTCAGGAGCTCCCGCCCGAGGCGGAGAATAATGTCGTAGGCATATTCATCTTCGTGCAGTTCCTTTCCCTGATATTTGCCGATGCAGCCGGGGTCAGGACCGCCGTGTCCGCTCACCAAGTAAAAGACCGCTCCTTTCAAGGAGCTGGAAGTCACGGCATACGACGCATATTTCTTTCCCAGCAATGGCTCATAGTTGCCTTTCTTCCGCCCGTTCATTTCCAGAGGGAAACACAGCAGAAAGGCCAACAATACATACCCATATTTCTTCATCACTTCAGCAGTTCTTCTATTTTCTGACAAAGAGAAGCAAATTCCTCTTCATTATACAAACGCGTCATCATGACAATCTTTCCATCCTTGCCAACCAGTACATTGCGAGTGATTCCGGCATTGCGTTCTGCATACTTGGCAAAGATATCCGCCCCCGGGTCAAGTCCCAATGGATAGGTCACTCCTGTCTGCTTGGCAAAAGCCTTCACGCGTTCCAGCGGTTCGTCACGGTCTACCCCGTAGAGCACGAATGACGCATTGTCTTTATGTTTCTGCCAGATGTCTTTCTCGATAAAAGGCATTTCCTTGCGGCATACTCCACACCAGCTGGCCGTGAACTGCAACATCACTACCTTGCCTTTCAGGTCGGACAGCTTCACCTTGCTGCCATCCGTCAGCGTCATCTCAAAGTCGGGTGCCTCATCGCCTACCTTTACAATATATCCAGCCGCATCGGGAACCGGCTGACTGGCCTGAAGAGGGGCATGGCTCCCCATACATCCCATCAAAGCCAATGCTAAAAACAGCTTCTTCATATTCATTCTAAATTATAATCCGGTCCAAAGATAACACAAAAAAGTGAAAAACAGACATATCGGAATAGAAACACGTATTTTATCCACTACACCGGATGTTTATACAGAAACTTTATTACCTTTGCGAAACATGAAAAACTCAAAACAACCCAACCTATGGACTGCACAAACATCATCGGAGAAAAAATCAAAGCGCTCCGAAGCAATCAGGAAATAAGTATGCAGGAACTGGCCGAACGCGCCGGACTGACCGTGGAACAGGTGAGCCGCATCGAAGAGAACATCGACATTCCTTCGCTTGCCCCACTGATTAAAATCGCCCGTGTACTGGGGGTACGACTGGGTACTTTCCTGGACGACCAGCCCAATGAGACAGGACCGGTAATCTGCCGGAAAGGGGAGGCAGACGATACCATCGGCTTTTCCAACAATGCGACACAGGCACGGCAGCACATGCACTACCACTCACTGGCAAGAAGCAAGGTCGACCGTCACATGGACCCGTTTATCATCGACATCGAAGCCGACAGCGAAAAGGATTTCTTCCTTTCCGGACACGAAGGCGAAGAATTCATTATGGTACTGAAAGGGGAACTAGAAATCAGTTACGGGAAAAATACTTACCGACTGAAGGAAGGTGATACCATTTATTACGACTCCATCGTGCCGCACCACGTACACGCTGCCGAAGGACAAGCCGCACAAATTCTGGCCGTGGTCTACACTCCGGCCTAAGTCTCACTCAAACCTTCAACGACATGTTACAACTATCTGAAAGAACCTTGGGCGACTGGCTGGAGCATTGGGCGGAAGTGACTCCGGACAAAGAATACATCGTCTATTCCGACCGTAACCTGCGCTTCACCTGGAAACAGTTCAACGAACGGGTGGACCGTATGGCCAAAGGCTTGCTGGCCATCGGAGTGCAAAAAGGCACGCACGTGGGTATCTGGGCCCGCAACGTACCCGACTGGCTGACTTTTCTGTATGCCTGTGCCAAAATCGGGGCCGTAGCGGTCACCGTCAACACGAACTACAAGCAGGCGGAACTGGAGTATCTTTGTGAGAACTCCGACATGCATACACTGTGTATCGTCGACGGGGAAAAGGACAGCAACTTCGTGGAAATGACCTACACCATGCTGCCTGAACTGAAACTCTTTGAACGGGGACACATGAAAAGTAAGCGCTTCCCCCACATGCGCAACGTGATTTACATCGGACAGGAAAAATACCGAGGGATGTACAACACGGCAGAGATTCTGCTGCTGGGACATAACGTGGACGACGAGGAACTGACACGAGCCAAAAAGCAGGTGAACTGCCACGACACCGTAAACATGCAGTACACCTCGGGTACTACGGGATTCCCCAAAGGCGTCATGCTGACCCACTACAACATCGCCAACAACGGATTTCTGACGGGCGAACACATGAAATTCACCCCCGACGACAAGCTGTGTGTCTGTGTACCGCTGTTCCATTGTTTCGGAGTGGTACTTGCCACCATGAACTGCCTGACACATGGCTGTACACAGGTGATGATTGAGCGTTTCGACCCGTTGCTGGTCCTGGCTTCCGTTCACAAGGAACGGTGTACGGCCCTCTATGGCGTACCGACCATGTTCATTGCCGAACTGAATCATCCGATGTTCAGTCTGTTCGACCTGTCGAGCCTGCGCACCGGCATCATGGCCGGCTCTCTCTGTCCGGTGGAACTCATGAAACAGGTGGAAGAAAAGATGTTCATGCGCGTCACCAGCGTGTACGGACTGACGGAAACCTCACCGGGCATGACGCACAGCCGCATCGACGATGATCCGGAAGTGAGATATCACACCGTAGGGCACGACTTTGAATTTACTGAAGTGAAGGTGCTCGACCCGGAAACCGGCGAGGAATGTCCGATAGGGGTACAGGGAGAGATGTGCAACCGGGGCTACAACAACATGAAAGGATATTACAAGAACCCGGAGGCTACGGCCGAGGTTATCGATGCCAAGGGATTCCTCCATTCGGGCGACTTGGGAGTGAAGGATGAAAACGGGAACTACCGCATCACGGGCCGCATCAAGGACATGATTATCCGTGGCGGTGAAAACATCTACCCGCGTGAAATCGAAGAATTTCTCTACAAGATGCCGGGCATCAAGGATGTACAGGTGGCCGGTGTGCCTTCCAAGAAATACGGAGAAGCCGTAGGGGCCTTCATCATCCTGCACGAAGGGTACACCATGAACGAGTTCGATGTCCGGGAGTTCTGTCAAGGGAAAATCGCCCGCTACAAAATTCCCAAATACATCTTCTTCGTCAAGGAGTTCCCAATGACGGGCAGCGGCAAAATCCAGAAATTCAAACTGAAAGACTTGAGTCTGAAACTCTGTGCCGAACAAGGTATCGAAATTATATAAAAAGTGACTCGAACAACCAAAAAGAAAATGGCTCCCCCCCAAAAATGCATTGTCACTGGGGGAGCCATTTGTTTGTATCGTTACGGAAAAGAACCGTCAGGCAAGCTGTTGCAGGATGTCTGCGGCAATCTGCGGAGCGGTCAGGTGGTTCTGTTCCAGGAACTCCTGCACGTCGAAACGGTCTACAAATTCCTTCCGGGCTCCGAAATTGAGCACCTTCATCGGGCTGCAACCGAAATAGCGGGCAATCTTCTCGCCGAATCCGCCGTCCAAGACTCCGTCTTCCAGCGTCACTACCAGCTCGTGATCGGCCTTCAGTTCTTCCATCAGGGCCTCATCCACTCCCGTAATGTAGCGCGGGTTAATCAGCGTCACTTCCATTCCATGTTGACTCTTGAGCAAGTCAGCCGTTTCTTCCGCCAATCCGAAGAAAGAGCCCAATCCCAGGATGGCTACCCGATTACCTTTCTGGACGGTCTGATAACGGTTCAACCGACTGTAATCTGCATCCACCGGACGATTCCCGTAAGCCAGTTCCGTAGCCGGCACGCGAATAGCTACCGGATGTTCATTCTGACGGATACTCCATTCCAGCATGGCCATATACTCTTCCCGGCAGGTCGGTGCCAGGTAGACCAGATTCGGAATATTGCTGAGCAGCGGAATATCGAAGAAGCACAGATGTGTCACATCGTTCATGGCCGAGAGCGAACCCCAGAACACCAGAAGTACCGCCGGATTGCGGTTGATACACAAATCCTGCGAAAGCTGGTCGTAGGCACGTTGGATGAAGGTACTGTACACCCCAAACAACGGTTTACCTCCATTCTTGGCAATACCCGAAGCCAGGGCCACGGCATGCTCTTCGGCAATACCCACATCCACAAACTGCTTCCCGGCAGCCTTCCGACGGTCGGGAGTAAATCCCATCACGGTAGGCGTACCGGCTGAAATGGCCACAATGCGGCGGTCTTCCTGCATACGCTGCAACAAGTAGCGGGCGGTCAGGTCGGCATAGTCCTGCGGCTCTTCACTCGAATGGAACACCACTCCCGTTTCTGGATTGAACGGCATGGTCCAGTGGTACGTCTCTTTGTCCTTTTCAGCCGGAGCATATCCTTTTCCTTTCAGCGTGTTGATGTGCACCACAATCGGATGGTCAATGTCCTTCACTTGCTGGAAAGCTTTGATAAGCGCCTCTACGTTATTGCCTTCGTTCACATAAAGATAATCCAGTCCCATGGCCCGGAAAAGATTGCAAGGACACTGACCGTTGCTTTCGCGCAGCTCCTGCAAATTACGGTAAAGTCCTCCGTGATTCTCGGCAATCGACATCTGGTTGTCGTTGACTATAATGATGAAATTGGTTCCCAGTTCTGCCGCATAATCCAGTCCTTCCAAAGCTTCTCCACCACTGAGCGAACCGTCTCCGATGACCGCAATCACATTGCCGCCTTTCCCGGTCAGGTCTCTTCCTTTGGCCAATCCGCCCGCCAGGCTGACAGAAGTCGAAGTATGGCCCATCACAAAATGGTCGTGCACACTTTCCATCGGTTCGGAATAACCGGACACCTCGTCATACTGTTCCGGATGCAGGAAGGCATCCTTACGCCCGGTCAGCATTTTATGGGTATAACTTTGATGTGACACGTCGAACACAATCTTGTCTTCCGGCGAATGAAACACGTAGTGCAAGGCAATCGTAGCTTCCACCATTCCGAAGTTAGGACCGAAATGTCCTCCGTGTGCGCTCAGCTTCTGCAACAAAGCCTGACGTATCTCGTGGCTTAATACATTCATTTCTTCTACCGACAGCTTTTTGACATCGGCCGGCGAATTGATTTTTTCCAGATACATAAAATGATATTTAAACAAGTTATACATTAAAGATTCAATTTCACGAAGCAAAATTAGGTGTTATTCCTCTTCATGAACGTATATAAATTACGGCTTTTTATACCCCGATTACTTGCATGTAACCCTACAAAACAAAAAGACTGTTCCACTTATAATAGTGAAACAGCCTCTTTGTATGGTATGATCGGCCCAATTATTTCTTTACAATCTTAACCAGCAACGTCTTGCTGTCCAGTTTTCCTTTCGTATCGTATGCCTCCGACTTTACCAGTCCCACTCCTTCTGCATACCACTCCGTAATACGCAGTGTAGTGGTCTTCAATACGATTTTCGTACGCTGCAGATAAGAAATCTTCACGCAATTGAACTTTCCGGCAGTGGTACTGATGGTTTCGTTACCCATATAAGCCGCACCGGAAATGTTTACATCATTCTTCAGCATGTTGCGAACCCACTGATAGGACCGGTCAGGAATACCCTCTCCTCCCTTGGCACCATCCTTAATGGTAAACGAATTGTCGCCTTTGAATTTGAGTTTTTCCAGCAAGCCCAAGCGAACTGCTTCATTATACTTATCAGGATCGGAATCAGAATCCACATACGGACCGTACATCAAGTCTTCCGTACAAACCGTATTCGCTCCGTCATAGCTCCAGTTGAACAATGTATAGCTGGTATTGTTCTTTGCCTTTGTGGTCACAATCTTATCGTAATAAGAAGCCTGTACCTTCCCATCTGCCTTTACCACCTTGCTCACCGTCATCGTTTCGTCGGAAGTACTCTGACCAATCTCATCATAATTCACATAATGCAATTCTGTTCCTTCCGTCGTACAGAAATATTGTGCTTGCATAGAATGACAGCCTAAAATAGCTGCGACCAAAAACATTAGCCTCTTCATAGTTTCATCTTTTAAACAAAATACGGTGCAAACATACAAATTTCTTTCTTTTTCTGCCTATCTTTGTCACAGAAAAAACATTAAATCGACTATACATGGGATTATTATCATCTTTATTCGGAAAAAGCCAATCCGATGAAAACGAACAGGAAAAGCAAGACAAGAAAAATTTTGACATTCTGAAATACGACGGCATCCGTGCCCGCAACATGGGAAAACTGGACTACGCCATCAAATGTTTTGAAGAGGCGGTAGCACTCAACGACGAAAACGAAACACTGGGACTGCTGGCCAGCGCCTACCTTCAGGCCAACCGGACAGACGATGCACGCATCACCCTCGACCGGCTCGTGGCAAAGGATGAAACCAATGTGCCGGCCTTGCTGTCACTGGCCAGCGTATGCTTCCTGCAAGAAGATTACGACAGCATGGAAAAAGCCTGCCAGAAAGCCATCGCCGCAGATGATAAAAACGCACAGGCCTACTACTTGGCCGGGAAAGCGGCTCACGGCATGAAAAACGGATTGCAAGCCATCGTGATGCTGACCAAAGCCCTCGCCCAAAATGAAAGTTATACGGAGGCCTACCTGCTCCGTGCGGAGGTTTTGTGGGAAATGCGTCAGGCAAAAGACGCCTTAGACGACTTGGAACAGGTGTTGAAACTCAATCCGGAGGAGGAAGAAGCCCTTCTGCTGAAAGCCACCATCCACATCCAGCTCGGACAAACGGAAGAAGGTGAAGGGTGCCCGGACCAAGTGATTTCACTGAACCCATTTAACGTGAAGGCTTACTTGTTGAAAGGAAGCTTGCTGACAGAAGAGAAGAAGCTGGACCAAGCCTTGGAGAACTATCAGGAGGCCATCGAATTGATACCGCAGGACGCTCAGCTGTATCAGGAAAGAGGACGGGTGCGTCTGCTGATGGGAGATAAGGACGGAGCCACGGAAGACATGAAAAAAGCCATCGAACTGGCTCCCGAGAAAGAGAATCTGATTTCCGGTCATTTCGATAATTTCGAAAAGAACAACTTGCAGACAGGGATTTATTGATTCACGCCCTTAATAAATTAAGAAAAAACGGCTGTGGAATGCGCCTTCAAAAAGATTTCCACAGCCGTTTCTTTTATATGTCTTTTAATCAAAGCGTGTCGTAAGCCGCTTTCAATTGCTGCAAAGCTTTTTCGAGGGTAATTCGCGGACAGCCCACATTCATCCGCATAAAACCAGCCCCTTCCTTCCCAAACATTTCTCCGTCGTTCAATGCCAGTCCGGCCTTGTCCACAAAGAAAGCATTCAAGTCCTCGTGCGAAAGTCCCAGTTCCCGGCAGTCCAACCAAATCAGGTAAGAAGCCTGCGGACGCATCACCTTCATCTTAGGTATATGAGTCCCGACATAATCTGCCACATAATCAATATTTCCCTGAATATAGGCCAGACACTGCGCCAGCCACTCCTCCCCTTCGGTGTAAGCAGCCGTCACGGCAGGCCAGGCAAACACATGACCCGCATTCAGTTCGCCGGCATCCAGATAATTCACGAAGCGTTCCCGGAGCACCTCATTATGTATAAAGGTGTGCGAAGCAGCCACTCCCGGCATGTTGAACGTCTTGCTGGGCGCCATAAAGGTGACAGAGTTATTGCGTGCCTTTTCCGAAACCATGGCAAACGGCGTATGATGGAAAGGAGGCAAGGTCAAGTCGGCATGAATCTCGTCCGAGAACACAATCACGTTGTCGTCGGCACAAATTTCGGCCAGCTCCTGCAATTCCTCTTTTTTCCATACGACTCCACCCGGATTGTGAGGATTACAGAGAATCAATACCCGTATGCCTTTAATGGAACGGCGAATCAAATCCAAGTCCATGCGGTAATGTCCGTCCACCTCTTTCAGCGGACATTCCACCAGCCGGCGGTTGTTGCGCGTCACCAGCCAGGCAAAAGGATGATACACCGGCGGCATAATCATGATTTTATCCCCCGGCTCCGTGAAACAGTTGATGGCCATTCCCAGTCCGGGCACAATGCCGGGTACAAAATTAATCTCTTCCTTCTGCACCGTCATGCCATAACGTTTCTTCACCCAGCCGATAATGGCCTGATAATAACTGTCCGGACGGAACGTATACCCCAGCACCGGATGTGCACAACGCTCACGGATGGCATCCAGAATAAACGGAGGAGTGGCAAAATCCATATCGGCCACCCACATGGGAATCAAATCCGAACGTCCCCACACATTCACCATACCGTCTACTTTCTCGCAGAAAGTGCCCCGACGGTCTATCACTTCATCAAAATTATAGTTCATGTCTTTTATCTGTTTGGCTGTTTTATATATGAAATATCTCTATACAACAAAGGTAAGAAAATACCTTCACATCCGGCATTAAGAACGTATTTTTTAAAAATGAGTAGAAAAAATTTGATGTAATATTTGTTTTTTAAAGAAAAGTATTACTTTTGCAGCAGAAATAACAACAAAATAACAAGAATATGAGAACATTTGCATCTTACTTCTTCTTTTACTTTTATTTCTTTTACTTTAGCAATGAAGTGAAGCGGGAGTTTGCATGCATACGGTAAGAAAAAATTAAATTGAAATGATAATACAAAGTCCCGCTTCCATGGAGCGGGACTTTTTTTATAGTTATAGTTACACAAGATGAAAAAGATAGCCATACAAGGAGTTCCGGGCTCGTACCATGACATCGCAGCCCATAAGTTTTTCAAGGACGAGGAAATCGAACTGATTTGCTGTAATACGTTCGAAGACGTGTTCGACACCCTTCGGAAAGACAGCAGCGTCATCGGAATGATTGCCATTGAAAATACGATTGCCGGAAGCCTCCTTCACAATTACGAATTGCTCAGAGACAGCGGAGCAACGATTATCGGAGAACACAAACTACGCATCAGCCACAGCATCATGTGCCTGCCCGGAGAAGACTGGAGCACACTGACCGAAGTCAACTCCCATCCGGTGGCACTGGCACAATGCCGGGATTTCCTGCAGCATCACCCGCAGCTGAAAGTAGTGGAAACGGAAGATACCGCAGGCAGCGCACGCGACATCAAGGAAAAGGGTCTGAAAGGACATGCCGCCATCTGCTCCAAGTATGCCGCCGAACTTTACGGCATGAAAATCCTGCAGGAAGGCATCGAGACCAACAAGCACAATTTCACCCGCTTTCTGGTGGTATGCGACCCCTGGATGGCCGACGAACTGAAAGACCGTTCGAAAATCAACAAAGCCAACATCGTCTTTTCATTGCCACATAGCGAAGGAAGCCTCTCGCAGGTGTTGTCCATCTTTTCATTCTATCACATCAACCTGACCAAAATACAATCGTTGCCCATCATCGGAAGGGAATGGGAATACCTGTTCTACGTGGACGTCTTGTTCAACGATTATCTGAGATACAAACAATCCATTGATGCAGTCATGCCATTAACCAAAGCACTTAAAATTTTAGGAGAATATGCAGAAGGAGAATCAACCATATAAAATAGAGCCGGCCAACCGGTTAAGCAGTGTCAGCGAATATTATTTCAGCCGGAAGCTGAAAGAAGTGGCACAGATGAATGCCGAAGGAAAGAACGTCATCAGCCTGGGAATCGGAAGTCCCGACATGCCGCCTTCGGAAGAAACCATCAACGTGTTGTGCGAAAATGCCCGCAAGCCGGACGCACACGGCTACCAGCCCACGGTAGGAATACCGGAACTGCGCAAGGCCATGGCCGACTGGTACAAAAGATGGTACAACGTAGACCTGGACCCGGCTACGGAAATCCAGCCGCTCATCGGTTCCAAGGAAGGAATCCTGCACGTCACCCTGGCACTGGTCAATCCGGGCGACCAGGTGCTGGTTCCGAATCCGGGATACCCCACTTACACTTCACTGAACAAAATTCTGGGAAGCGAAATCGTGAATTACAACCTGCGGGAAGACAATCATTGGCAACCCGACTTCGACGAACTGGAGAAGATGGATTTGAGCCGGGTGAAAATCATGTGGACCAACTATCCGAACATGCCGACAGGCGCCAATGCCACGCTGGAACTCTATCAGAAACTGGTCGACTTCGCCCGCCGTCACCAACTGGTGGTGGTGAACGACAACCCTTACAGCTTCATCCTGAACCGCAAGCCCCTCAGTATCCTGAACATCCCGGGAGCCAAAGAATGTTGCATCGAGTTCAACTCCATGAGCAAGAGCCACAACATGCCGGGCTGGCGTGTAGGCATGCTGGCCACCAACGCCACCTTCGTGCAATGGATTCTGAAGATAAAGAGCAACATCGACTCCGGAACCTTCCGGCCTTTACAGCTGGCCGCCGCTCAAGCCTACCGCAACAGTGCGGAATGGCACGAAGAAGCCAATATCCGTACCTACGCACGCCGTCGGAAACTGGCCGAAGAAATCATGCACACCCTGGGATGTACCTTCGACCCGGAACAAGTAGGCATGTTCCTTTGGGGACGCATCCCCGACGCTTACGCCGATGTGGAAGACCTGACCGAAAAGATTCTTCACGAGGCCCGCGTCTTCATCACTCCGGGATTCATCTTCGGAAGCAACGGAAAACGCTACATCCGCATCTCACTTTGCGCCAAAGAACCCCAACTGGAAGAGGCCCTGAAACGCATTCAAGCAGTTATGAACAAATAAACATTACAAAAATCAAATACTACCATGGAACAATTGGATTTATTACCCATCGAACTGGAAGGTGTTTCTCAGGAACGCCCTCTGATCATTGCAGGTCCCTGCAGTGCTGAAACTGAAGAGCAAGTCATGACTACGGCCAGAGCCTTGGCCGACAAAGGCATCAAGATTTTCCGTGCCGGAATCTGGAAACCCCGTACCAAACCGGGAGGCTTTGAAGGTATCGGCGTGGAAGGACTTTCCTGGTTGAAAGAAGTGAAAAAAGAAACCGGTATGTACGTGGCTACCGAAGTCGCTACCGCCAAACATGTATACGAATGCCTGAAAGCCGACGTGGACATCGTATGGATTGGTGCCCGTACAACTGCCAACCCGTTTGCTGTACAAGAAATTGCCGATGCCCTGAAAGGTGTGGACATTCCGGTGTATGTGAAGAACCCGGTCAACCCGGATCTGGAACTCTGGATTGGCGCCCTGGAACGCATCAACAATGCAGGACTGAAACGTATCGGAGCCATCCACCGCGGATTCTCTTCCTACGACAAAAAGATATACCGCAACCTGCCACAGTGGCACATCCCTATCGAGTTGCGTCGCCGTATTCCAAATCTGCCTATCCTTTGCGACCCGAGCCACATCGGCGGAAAGCGTGAACTGATTGCTCCGCTCTGCCAGCAGGCCATGGACCTGGGATTCGACGGACTCATCATCGAATCACACTGCAATCCGGAATGTGCATGGAGCGATGCCGCCCAGCAGGTAACACCTGATATCCTCGACTACATCCTGAACCTGCTCGTCATCCGTTCAGAACACCAGACCACAGAAAACCTGAACGAGCTGCGCCGCCAGATTGATGAATGTGACAACGAACTGATGGACATATTGGCCAAACGTATGCGGGTATGTCGCGAAATCGGAACCTTCAAGAAGGAACACAACATGACCATCCTGCAGACCGGACGTTACAACGAGATTCTGGACAAGCGAGGCGCACAAGGCTCACTCTGCGGAATGGACCCCGACTTCATCAAGCAAGTGTTCGAGCTGATTCACGAAGAAAGTGTCCGTCAGCAAATGGAAATCATCAACAAGTAAGCACGGGAGCGAGAAATGAAGATATTGATTTTAGGAGCCGGAAAAATGGGCTCCTTCTTTACCGATGTATTGAGTTTTGAACATGAAGTAGCCGTGTACGATGTAAATCCCCAGCGCCTGCGTTTCATGTACAACTGCTACCGTTTTACCCAACCGGATGAAATCAAGGAATTCCAGCCAGAACTGGTCATCAATGCCGCCACGGTGAAATATACCCTCGATGCGTTCAACCAGGTGCTTCCGCTCCTGCCTAAAGACTGCATCATCAGCGACATTGCCTCCGTGAAAACCGGGCTGAAAGAGTTTTACGAGCACTGCGGTTTCCGTTACGTGTCCACCCACCCGATGTTCGGTCCCACGTTTGCCAACCTCGACAAACTGAGCACCGAAAACGCCATCATCATCAAGGAAGGCGACCATTTGGGCAAGATTTTCTTCAAAGACCTCTACCAGCGTCTGAAGCTGAACATCTTTGAATACACGTTCGACGAACACGACGAAACCGTGGCCTACTCCTTGTCCATCCCGTTCGTATCGACCTTCGTGTTTGCGGCCGTCATGAAACACCAGGATGCTCCGGGTACCACCTTCAAGCGCCACATGGCCATCGCCCAAGGCGTGCTGAGCGAAGACGATTTCCTCTTGCAGGAAATCCTGTTCAATCCCCGCACGCCGGCACAAGTGGAAGGTATCCGTACGGAACTGAACGAACTGCTGGACATCATCAGCCGGAAAGACGCGGAAGGCATGCATGCTTACCTGACCAAAATCCGAAAGAACATCAAATAATAAACAGAAAAAAAGTCTCAGACTAAAATTACGAAAATAAAAATCCTCCTGCCTTTAGCCATAGAATGCAAGACAAACTAAAGCTAAACACAGGAGGATTTCTTATATAATCACAAATAGATTCCTTTTATCTCCAACAGATTCATCTGCAATCAGAACCGGTATCCTACCGTCAACAAGAAAGCCAGGTTCTTGTTATTTTCATTTACAAAACTGTCTTTAATCATATTGGTAAATCCATACTGTCCGGTCAGGTTAATCAAATAATGGTCGTCCAGTTCAAACCCGATACCATATTGCAAACCCACAGCACAGCGGTTCATCATGGCCTCATCACTGTTACCCACCTTCTTAAACAACTTGGTGCCTACTTCTGCCCCATTAGTTTCAACAGTCATTTTTCCACCCAATCCAAAGCCTACATACGGACCAAAGTTAATCACGAAACGATTACCTTCTGTTATATTCATTTTTACTGCTGCCAGCAAAGGGATATCCAAATATACCGGATTCATCTTTACATCGACCCCTTCCTCACTCTCCTTACAGCCTTTGCTGGTAAAGTTCAATCCAGACTGGAAAGACCACATGTCATTAATGGCATAATCCATACCCAATCCAACCGTATAACCCACTTTCATATCAGCCTCACTGTTAGTGATGTTTGCCATTGACATACCTCCATGGATGTCAAATCTAGCCTGTGAATAACCTGTTACAGCCAGCAATCCCAATAACAAAGTTAATAATGTCTTCTTCATAGTCAATAAATATTAAATTAAGTTTCTGTCCCCTCCGAAACAATTTCATTAATAAAGAGAAACACGGAGACCCACCTTTCGGCTATGTTTCCATTCACAAAACTCTAAACCTTTCCATATATAAAAAATAAATGTTCCTTTTTGTTCATTTTCACTAAAAAAAGACCAGAAAATAAACAAAAAGGAACACTTTTACCTTTAGGTTTCCTCTTTACAACTTTATTTTTTTCGATACCGATTTCGATTCATTGTGCAGACGGTCGAGTGCAGTCACCACGTAACGGTACTTCGTCTTGCCGTCTTCATACGGCAACTTATAATATTCATCGTGTGTGATGGCTACAATGTGAGACGGATCGTTCAAATTCACCTTTTCCTTCTTATCGAAGCGATACACCACATAATGATAAGCCTTGTCCATCTCCGTCTTGGCTTTCGGTGCGGTCCAGAACAGAATGTAACCGTCTGCTGTCCACACCGGTTTCAGTTTGCGCACCTTTCCGGGAGCCTTGTCGTCCATGAACGGCGAGGCAGGAAGCAATGCCGGATACTTATGGTATTCCTTCACCAGCATATTCCGGTAATGCCCCTTGTTTTCCACCACGGCAGCCGCATACCACTGGCAACTTCCCTGTACGGTCGGCAAGGAACGCTGCAAATTGTACTTGGCAGGAATCTGGCTCTGGTTCGGGTTCATCAAATCTGCCTTAGATACCGTACGCACCACATCCTGACCAATATACAACGGACGAGCAGCCGCATGACGTGCCCACCAGCGAATCAACGTCTCATAATCGGCAGCCGGATGACCAATTTCCCAGTAAATCTGCGGAATATTGTAGTCCACCCAACCATTGTTCACCCACAACAGCACATCGGCATACAAGTCATCGTAGTTCTGCAACCCGTTGGTCTCACTTCCGTTCGGGTCGTTTTTCCGGTTGCGGTAAATACCAAACGGAGATACCCCGAACTTCACCCACGGCTTACATTCGCGTACCGTCTCGTGAATTTCCTTAATCAGCACGTTCACATTGTCCCGGCGCCAGTCGGCCCGACGGGTAAATCCACGGCCATACGCCGCAAAACTGATATTGTCCGGAAAATCCTCTCCCGGATTCGGGTACGGATAGAAATAGTCGTCCATGTGAATGGCATCCACATCGTAACGGCTCACAATGTCGCGCACAATCTTGCAGATATATTTTCTGGATTCCGGCAATCCCGGGTCGAAATACAACTGTCCGGCATACTGCACGAACCATTCCGGATGCTGGTTATAAGGATGCATCGGCGACAACGCCCCCGTTCCTTTCGTCTTGGCCCGATACGGATTGATCCACGCATGCAACTCCATGTTCCGCTTATGACATTCCTCAATCATAAACTGCAACGGGTCCCACATGGGAGAAGGCGCTTTTCCCTGTACGCCCGTCAAAAAACGACTCCACGGTTCGTATGGCGATTTATACAATGCATCCGCTTCCGCTCTCACCTGGAAAATGATGGCATTGATACCCGCTTTCTGCAAATTGTCCAGCTGGCTTACCAACATTTTTTTCATCTTCTCCGTAGGCATTCCCTGGAACTGTCCGTTCACACACTGTATCCATGCTCCGCGGAACTCCCGTTTAGGATAACGCGCCTGCGCATGCAAGCTGCCTGCCCACAGGCTTCCCAACAGGACAAACAACATCAATAGTCTAGTCTTCATATCTGTCAATTTTATCATATTCTTTTTCCTTTCCGGACAAATGTCCGATTAAGTCGCAAAGATAAAGATTATATTTGAGAAGCACCCTCCAGCAAGATATTATTTATGAATGATTTGACAGTAACAATTCTTTTATTCGTCCCTATATAAAAAAGAAAACCTCAGGAGGAATTCTCTGTTTCACACTGTGGGATACAAAAACCACAGTGCGGGATATATATTTCACAGTGTGGTACACAAATCCCACACTGTGAAACAGAGAAATTATCAGAGTATTTTACAGAAAATATCAGAGAGTTCCGAAGAAAACCTTTCCACTCCGTCCAAATTTCTTTCCGCATTTTTCGCAAATATAATTGACCATGAAATGTTTTTTCTCTACCGAAGTACTTTCTGGTCAACCTAGATTTTATTTTCATTATCCGTATGATTTGAATTGTCTGACAAACTTACCGTTGCTCTGTTGCAAGGCAAATAGAGAGTAGATAAATAACAGTTTATCCGGACGTATTCCTGTATGTCTGAATATAAAATATATACGCTTACAATATGGATGAAAACATTTGGTATTCCAAAATAAAATAAATAATTTAGATGCGAAGATATAAGTATTAAAGTTACGAGAAAACAGTAAACTTCCAAAATTGGCGTATTGACTAGCATGGCTCTTTCCCATACCTTCGT
>OIEN01000034.1_pt1 | contig 116381 bp, 128 predicted proteins | sample 1581741 | NCBI WGS metagenome assembly OIEN01 (sample SAMN01760944, study PRJEB22395) | human gut metagenome | reverse complement strand
TTTTTTTGCAAATTCCCATCCTGCCGGAAATTGCAAATTTAAATCTACACCTGTGAGCTTTAAAAACTTCCAACCACAAAAAAATTAATAAAATGCAGTAATCATCTATATTACAGAGTATTTCTAATTTAAAGAAATATTCTGTTTTTTTGTGTTTTTATTGCTAGAATTGGAGTGGAAAAATGGAAGAAAAACAAAGAAATAAAGTTGGATATTATTCAGTAATACCATCAAAAATACTATATAATAAGGAGCTAAAAGCAAATGAAAAATTACTATATGCAATGATAACATCACTTGCATATAAAGAAGGCTATTGTTTTGCAACTAACAATTATTTTGCAGAAGAATTAGGAGTACATCCAAAAACAGTTTCAAGTTGGATTTCAGATTTAAGAGATAAAAATTATATAAAAGTTGAAATGGTTAGAAAAGAAAACAAGCAAATAATTCAAAGAAAAATTTATATAAATGATGTTCCATATCCGTTAAATAATGGATACCAGTATCAATCAAAAAATGGACAGGCTATCCATCAAAATATGGAAGATAATAATATAAGATTTAATAATAAAAATAATAATAAAGGTCATAGAAAATTTATATCCAATTATGAAAATCAGAGACAATATACTAAAGAATTTTTGGAGAGTTTGTATGCAAATTAAATATAAATTGGAAGAAATTTCTAGAAATTTTAGTAGAAATATGATATTATGGTTTCATCAAATATAAAGGAGCTGATTTAAACTTGAATACTAATAGTACAAACAAATTAATTGAAATTTTAGAATTAAAACAGATTAAATTTGATAAAGGTGAAAAATCTTTATTTAGAAAATATAGCTATTATCAAGTTATAAATGCATATAAAAACTTATTTGTAAAAGATATTGAATATATTGATACAATTAGAAGTAATATATTACAAAACAAAAATATAGAGTTTTATAAAAATGTTTTTAAGATAAAACCAGAAATAAAGACAGAAGAATTATATGAAAAAATATGTGATAAAATATGCGAAAAATATGGATTAAAATCTAATTCGTTACAAGAAAAAGAAGAAAATATAAGACAAATTCAATATCACCTACATAAATACAATAGTACAACAAAATATGGTGATTTTGTTAGAATGTATAAATTTGAACATGAATTAAGATTAATGCTTTTAAAATATACACTAATAATAGAGGAAAGTATGAAAAACATTTTTATTGCTTATCTAAATGACCATAATGCTAAAGCGGATTATTTAGTTAATATGCATAATTATAATACTTCATCAATAAAGAACAAAGCATTTGATACAATGAAACTAATAATAGGAAAATATGATAATACAAAATCAAAACCTATAAAAAGAAAAAGAGAGCAAAATATAACAGTGCCATATTGGATAATAATTAATGAATTAGCTATGAATCAAACTTATTATGCAATAGCAAACTTACAAGAAGATGATTCTAGAAATATTTTCTTAAACTGTACAAACTTTTTTACTAAATTAAATTTAACTAATGAGAAAAAGGGGAAAAGTGAAGCAATTAGAAAGAAAGAAGAAGCTCAAATAAATACTTTTAAAACAATTCTATGTTACTTAGGAGAGTTTAGAAATATGTTGGCACATAATCAGCCTATATATTGTTATAATATAGAATCTTTTGATATAAATAAAAGATATCCATTAGAATATGAATTACCAAAGACAAATAAAAACAAGAAATACTCAGACGGAAATTTTATACCAAAGTATAAACAGCAAATAAGCTTAAATGCTAAATTGATGAGAAATTTATCTGATTATTTTGGAGAGGATTCTTTTAATAAAAATAATTATACTAATTTAAATTTATCAAAAATAATATATATTATATATAAAATTTTAATAAACATAGATAAAAATACTGACTTTTATAATGAATTAAAAAATATATTTGTAAAATATAATATAATACTGAATGAGAAAAAATTTGAAATAGAAAATGTAGAAGAATGTATAAATTTATTAGAGGAAATAAAAAAGATTGAAGAGTTTGATTTAGAATACAAAGATATTATTTCAAAAATAGAAGCTAAAAAAGCATACAAAAATTTTCTGCATGGAAAAGATAACCAATTAAAAGATATAAAGAAAACTATACTTCAAAGATCAAAAAAAGTAAAAATAGTAACAAAAGAATCAAAGTATAAACCATTTTTAGAATCAAAAAGATATACAATGTTTACAGGAATAGATGAAAAATTTTTTAAAAATATTTTATAATAATATGGATATTTTTTTGTAAAAAATCATAAAATATTATAAATATATATTTACAACATAAACAATTTGTTGTATAATATATATGTAATTAAATTCCACGCGATGTGGGGGGAGAAGTTGGCTGAGGCTGCTTTTCTCTTTTTGTTTATAAAATATCTTCCAGCGGGCTAAAAAGGGTTTTAGGGATTTTGCCCTAAACAGCAAAAATGGTGTCAAAACACCAAGCTGGCGAATTTTGGGCACTAAAAAATGCTCTCCAAAATTCGTGACAAATAAATCTTTTCTAAAATTATATGTTATATTTTTTCTGTTAAATTTTGTATTTAAAATTTGTAGATATGTAAAATGAAAAATGGTATAATCATTTTGAACTGCATTAATATTACAATTAGCTTTTAGGACTATTAGTAATATTACGTACAAGGAATATAAAGAAAAAAATTAAGGAGGAATTGTTTATGGAAAGAAAATTTAATAAAGGAGATATTGTTCAACATTTTAAGAGAGAAAAAATGACAGAGGAACAATTAAAAGAAGAACCAAATTTATATTTATATGAAATTATTGGTACTGCAAGACACACTGAAAATAAAGAAGAATTAATGATTTATAAACCTTTATATACAACTGAATGTACAAATGGAGTTGATTTTGCTGCAAGACCATTAGAGATGTTTATGTCAGAAGTAGATCATGAAAAGTATCCAGAGATTAATCAGAAATATCGTTTTGAATTGAAGAAATAAGTTATATAGTAAAAAAATTATTTTATTGGAGAAAGGTTAGTATAATATATTAAATTTTAAACTCTATTATATTATACAAGGTATTAAGTAAATGAAAAATTATATAGATACATTAAATGAAACAATAAAATCATATTATAAGATTTTATCAGAAGATTTTCCAAAATTTTTAAATGAGTATATTAATACTCCAGAAATGTTAAAACAATCTAAAATAAGTGTAAGTTGTGGTACAATATATTCAAAAATGTATAAACAAATGTGGTATTCAAGTTTAGACCATAGTATTGCAGTAGCTTTAATAATATGGCATTTTACAAAAGATAGGAAGCAAACTTTATCAGGATTGTTCCATGATATTGCAACTCCAGTATTTAAGCATTCTATTGATTTTATGAATAAAGACTATGAAAAACAAGAATCTACTGAAGAATTAACTACAAAAATAATTAGTGAATCAAAAGAGATAATGGAGTTACTAAATAGAGATGGTATAAAAGTTGAAGAAGTAGCAGATTACCATATATATCCTATTGCAGATAATGATACGCCATGTCTTTCAAGTGATAGATTAGAATATACTTTATCTAATGGATTAGGAGCAACAGAAAAGATTTGGACTTTAGATGATGTAAAAGAAATTTATGATAATATAGAAATTCAAGAAGATGAAAATGGTATAGAAGAATTAGGCTTCAAAGATATTGCTATTGCAGAAAAATTTGTACATACAATGAGCATTTTATCAAGATTATATCGTAGAGAAAAAACACTTTTTACAATGCAAATGCTTGCTGATATTATGAGAATAATGTCCGATAATAATTTAATCAATATATCAGAAATGTATAATCTATCTGAAAAAGAAGTGATTGAAAAAATAGAAAAATGTAATGTAAAAAATATATCTAATGGTTTTGAAATATGGAAACATGCTACAGATATTTTAACAAGTGAAAAAATGCCTGAAGGAAAATACTTTGTAAATATTGAAAAAGTTAAAAAGAGATATATAAATCCGTTAGTTAGATATAACAATGAATATAAAAGAATAAAAGATATTTCAGAAAAAGCAACAAATGATATTAATGAAGCTCTTGAATATAAAACTGCTAAATATGTATTTTTAGATTTTGATTTTAAATAATGGAATATAAAGGGAATGTTCAAATGTAATATGCAGAAGATTTTGATATTTCGTACAAGTATTAGATTAATAAATTACAATTAATAATTTTTTTATAAAAAGAGCTGACAAATAAAATGGAGCACGTTATACTACTAGTAAATTTATATATGGAGGTAGTAGAAGTGGAAGAAAAACCTAGTGTTTTAAACGATTTATTTGTTAGTAGAGAGGAAAATATATGTGCTTTAACTGAATTTGATAAGAAAAGGATTAAAGAATTAACAAAGGATAATAATACTTATCAAATGCTCTTAGATAAGCTAGAAGATTTATCTAGTGATGATATATCAAAAGCTAAAGTTAAAGATAGTTTAGAAAGTTATATTGATAAGGTAAACGTAATAGGTTCTTATGAAAATGAAAAGTTTTATAAGATTGGATTTACAGATGCAATGAATTTAGTGTTTGAATGTATTAAACGAGAAATATAATATAAAGTAATTTTTATTGGATAAGCATATGGGAATAACCATATGTTTATTTTTTTTGTAAGAAATTTAAAATTTTTTGTTTTACCCGTCACATTTTTGATTTTGAATCGCTATTAAGGTTAAGAAGAAAATTTCAAATTGCCAATAACCTTTTTAAAATTTAATCGCTGTTAATAGTAGAAGGAAAAATAAAAAAAATTAGAATTGCCCGTAAGATTTTTGATTTTGAATTGCTGTTTATGTTAGGAAGAAAAAATTTTAATATTGCCCATAAAGTTTTTAGATTTCAGTTGTTGTTAATATTAGGAACAAAAAATTTAAAATTTACCCGTAAGATTTTTAAAGTTGAATCGCTGTTAAGGTTAGAAATAAAAAAATTAAAATTTTTTCATTTACCCGTAACGTTTTGGATTTTCAATTGCTGTTAATAGTAGAGAGATAAAAATTATTAAAAAATTTGGACAATTTAAAATTTTCTCGCCTATGTAATTAGATGGGCAAAATTGCACATTGACAAATACACTTGATTTAAGTGTCATAAAGAGCCATTTTCTTTAATATTCTGTATTAGCAAGAAAGGATTTGAATAAGTATGAATGAGGATAATAATAATACAAAAGAAAATAAATTAGAGTTCAATACATATTGCATTTTTACAGAAGAAAAACAAGATATTAGAGATACGATAGGATTAGTTTTTAAGGATTATTTAGAAAGTATAAAAGTAAAGAATAAGTAATTATATTAAAACAATTGCAAAATTTAATTGAGCACGTTACAATTTAAGCATAGATGATTACGGATAGGAGGTTAAATGCTGGATTTAAGAAGTCAAAATTTTAAAGTACGGAATGTATATCAGACTATCTAGAGAAGATGGCGACAAGCAAGAAAGCGAAAGTATCGGTAATCAAAGAAAAATTTTGCAAAGATATGTAAAGGAGAATAATTTATGTTTAGTTAAAGAATATGTTGATGATGGCATAAGTGGTACAACTTTTGATAGACCTTCATTTAATGAATTATTGCAAGATATTGAAAATAAAACAATTGATATGGTAATTACAAAAGACTTATCAAGACTTGGTAGGGATTACATTAAAACTGGTTTTTATTTGGAAGACTATTTTCCTAAAAATAATATTAGATATGTTGCAATAACAGATGGAATAGATACATATATAGATAGCACAAATAACGATATAACGCCTTTTAAAGCAATAATGAATGATATGTATGCTAAAGATATTTCCAAGAAAATTAGAAGTGTTTTGAAGGAAAAGCAAAAGCAAGGAGAATATATGTGTAGTATTTCAGCTTATGGTTACAAAAAGCATCCTACAATAAAAAATAAATTGATTGTAGATGAGCAGGTAAGGGATATTGTAGAAAAGATTTTTGATATGTATTCAAATGGACATGGTAGTGTAGAAATTGTAAATTATCTAAACTCAAATAAATTTCTATCTCCAACAGGTTATAGGAAAACAGGACTAGTGCAAGATAATACGTGGTCGAAATCTTCGATTTCGTGTCCACGGCTATATGCAAGCGAAGTCGCATGAAAACAAAACTAGCTATAATTGGAATGAAGTAACCTTATGCAATATGCTAAAAAATGAAGTCTATATAGGCAATACCGTTCAAAATAAAAGGTCTATAATATCATATAAAGTCAAGAAATTTAGAACTGTTGATAAAGAAGAACATATAAGAGTTGAAAATACCCATGAAGCTATTATTGACAAAGATACATTTGAAAAAGTGCAACGTATCATAGAAAAAAGAGGAACAAACACAAAACTTAAATATGATTATTTATTAAGAGGATTACTTTACTGTTATCATTGCAAAAGAAAGTTGCAAATAGTTCTAAAGAAGAACTCTAAAAGAAATGCAAAATCACATCCATATATAACTTGTAGTGATGCAAAAGAACGTGGATGTTATTCATTAAATATGAACTACGAGAAATTTGAAAAAAATATTATTTATGTTGTAAAAAAGATATGTCAAATATATGCTGACAAAGAAATTTTTTATTCAATTTATGAAAAATATCAAAATAAAACATCAGATATTCGAGAAGGATATAGGAAAAAAATAGAACAAATTGATAAAGCAATATTAGATATAAATAACAATTTAGACAAGATGTATATGGATAAATTAAGAGGTATTTTACAAGAAGAAGACTACGTTAGAGTATCACAAAAATTAAGTTTAGAAAGAACAAAATTAAATGAACAAAAGCAAGAATTAGAACAGAAATTAATTGGAACAAAAGACAAAATTGAAAACAAAAATCAAACAAAAGAAGAAAAAGAATTAGATGAATTAATAGAAAATTTTTTGAAATTAGAAAAAATTGATAAGATATATTTGTATCGATTAATTAATAAAATTGAGATTGATAAAGACAAAAATATTTACATATATTTTAATTTTTCAAAACTAAATTCTATTAATGAAAATCTAGATGAATTTATCAAAATTGAAGAATTAATTAATGAAAATCAAAAATGCAAAGTCGTGTAATATAAACAGTTACAAGACTTTGCAAAACGGTTGGAAGTTTTTAAAATCCACACCATTGATATTTGCTTTCCAACCATTTGGAAAGGATATTTTTGAATAATTATTGGCTATTTTTTTTGCACTTTCATATTCTTTTGTGTTACTTTTTATTGCTCCTGTTACTAAATCTACTCCATCTGGGTTTACCATTGGAACTACATATATTGAAACTTGATTAAATATATTTCTTGCACTTTGTCCATATATATTAAAGTTATTTACAACTGATTTGCAAAAATTCTCTACAAATTTCATCATTAATAATGATGTAATCCACTCACTTGCATGTATTCCACCTGAATACATAACTTCTTTATTCCCATTTCCTATTTTTACATACGGGATATCTTTTCCCAATACGCTTTTCCCCATATTTCCAATATTCAAAAATGAATATCTTTTTCTTAAAGCTTTAATATTTGTTTGCATTAGCTCATATGTATAATTTAAATTTGTCGGCACAATATCTTTTGTATTTACTCGTCTTAACATTCTCATATATAACCACCTAATTATATATATTAAGAAAATAGAATTTTTGTTACTAATGAAACAGTAAAGTCTTGTAAGGTACTAATATTTCAGCACTTACAAGACTTTTCAACTTTGGTGTGCTTGAAGGGAATCGAACCCCCGACCTCTCCCTTAGGAGGGGAGCGCTCTATCCAACTGAGCTACAAACACATATATTTTTATTTTACACCATTAATTGTGTTTTGGCAAGGTATAACATTTACTTTTTATGTGTTTTTGTGCTATAATTTTATAGGTGATTTTTATGCAAAAAATGTTAAGTTATATGAGAAAAGCAATCGAAAATTATAATATGATAAATGAAGGAGATAAAATTGCTGTTGGTCTTTCTGGCGGAAAAGACTCTATTACCTTACTTATGGGTTTAAAGGCTTTGCAAAGATTCTATCCTAAGAAGTTCGAAGTAGTTGCAATAAGTGTTAATCCTGGATTTGAATTTTTTAATTCAGAATTTTTGAAAAGTGTTTGTGATAAAATCGGTGTAGAGTTTATTGAGGAAAAAAGCTATATAAAAGAAATTGTTTTTGATATAAGGAAGGAAAAAAATCCTTGTTCTTTATGTGCCAACTTGCGTAGAGGAATTTTAAATTCTTCTGCAATCGCTCATGGTTGTAACAAAATTGCTTTGGGGCATAATGAAGATGATGTTTTAGAAACATTTTTTTTGAATCTTTTATATGCTGGAAATTTGTCAACTTTTGCTCCAACTAGCTATATGGATAGGTCTAAAATAACTTTAATTAGACCTATGGTTTACATACCTGAAAAAGAAGTACGTAAATTTGTTAGGAGGCAAGGAATAGAAGTAATGCCTAAAGTATGCCCTATGGATGGGGTTTCTAAAAGGGAATCTATAAAAGAGTTAATCTATAAATTAGTTATAGAAATTCCAACCGTTAGAGCAAATATTATGGGTGCTATTAGAAGATCTAATATTAACGGTTGGAAAGAATTTTAAATTATTATTTTTACTGTAAACAAATCACCTTCTATTTTTATTTGCATTTTTCCTCCTTGCAAATTCACCAAATCTTTAGCTATTGAAAGACCGCAATCCATTGCCACCACTTGTTCTAGATTTATCTCCTCTAACAAATCGTTCCATTAGCTCTTCTGGTGTTATGTTTAACTCTTCTTTTGATATGTTTTTCATTGTAAATACTATTTTATCATTTTGCTCAACATTTACATATATTCTTGTCCCTTCTAAAGAATGTTTATATGCATTATTGTATATATTTTCTAATACTCTCCACATTTTTTTGCTATCTAATTGTGCAAAGATCCCCTCTTTTTCTATTTTGCTAATCAATTTTAAATCTTTACTCTCATACTTTTCTGCAAATTCTCCATTTGCTTGTAATATCATTTCTGCGAAATTCAATTTTTGTAAATTTACCGTTTCATTTCCAGAGCTTATTTTAGATGCTTCTATTAAATCTTCTGTTAAATTTTTTAATTTTTTTGATTTATTTTCTAGAATCTCTATATATTTTTGCGCATTTTCATTTTCTATATTTTCTTTTTTTAGAAGATTAGCATAATTTATTATTGAAGTAAGTGGAGTTTTTAAGTCATGTGATACATTTGTTATTAAGTCTGTTTTTAATCTTTCTGATTTAACCTTTTCATTTACTGCATTTTCTATGCCTTTTTTTATATTGTTTATGTCTTGGACCATATTTTTTAGGTATTTATTGTCTGTTTTTATTTCTGATTGATATTCTCCTGACACTATATTTCTTATTTTCTTTTCTATTTTATTATATTCTGAGACATTTTTTAAGAAAATAATTACTATTGCCACATATATCAAAATCACCAATGCTTTAATTTTAACATCATATATTACAATACCATAGTGTAATGTAGTTGCTGAAATTATTCCCATAGCTATTATTGTTACTACCACCACTATTATTATTAATTTATAATTTTCTTTTATTTTTTCTATAAAATTGGTTACTACTTTTTCATTTTGTGCTTTAGCTTGCTTTATATTTTTTACACTATTAAAAAATATTTCTGCTAAAATAGCATATAAAATAAGGTAAATTAATTCTATACTAATTTTTTCAAATATTGCTTCCATTCCTAATATCGTTAGTATTTTAACATCAAAAAAATCCGTGTAAATACCGCTTTTTATTGCTTTATATAAAAGTACTATAGATAATATTGAAAATATAACTACTCCGATTATATTTATCTTTACATTATGATTTGCTTTATAATAATTTTGTTGTATTGTTTTCATATAGCCATTATTATCTAAATTTACTTTTACATATATATCCAATACTTCAAATCTGGATTGGTCTGCTTTAAATCCATATTTCTGCAACACATCTATATTTGTATCTGGTACAGAATTTAAACTACAAATATAATATTGTAAACTTTCTTTAAATTCTGATTTTATATGTTCTTTATCCTGTATTACTGTTTTTAAATTGCTAAGTATTATATGTTTTCCCGTGTTTGTTGTAATATCTGCTATGTACTCTATATTTGAATTTTCTCTATTTATGTATTCAAGTCCTGGGTAGCTTTCTAGCTCATCATTCCATATGCTCCAGTAAATAGCATCTTCCAAAGTTTCTATTTCATGCGTTATTGCACTTTTATATGATTCTGTTTGTAAAAAATTTGCTTTAGCAATTTCAGCCCAAGAAAATCGTCTTACATTTGAATATATATTGTTTCCTAAAATCCATAATATGATTACCGATATGAATAATAATAGTCTCGCTATATTTATTTTTGACTTTTTTCTGCTTTTTTTCATGCTTTATTTTCCCTTTCCTAAGATATAATAATATTTTTATATATTTTCTATCTTGTACCCTAGTCCCCACACAGCTTTTAGATATTTTGGTTCTTTAGGATTTATTTCTATTTTATCTCTTATATGGCTTATATGCACTACTACTTTTTTTTCATATCCGTCAAATGGCTCTTTCCAAACATTTTCATATATTTGCTTTATTGAAAATACTTGTCCTTTATTGCTTGCCAAAAAAAGTAATAATTTATATTCTATAGATGTAAGCTTTATTTTTTCTCCATCAACCATTACTTCTTTTGTTTTATCATTAATTTCTAGTCCATCTATTATTATGTTATCATTTTCTATAAGATTTCCAAGCTTAGTATATCTTCTTATATTTGACTTAACTCTTGCTATTAATTCTAGCGGTTCAAATGGCTTAGTAATATAGTCATCCGCTCCTGCATTTAACCCGATTATTTTATCTATACTTTGTGACTTTGCAGATATAAATATTATTGGAACTGAATTTGTTTTTCTTATTTCTCGTGCCACTGCAATTCCATCTATTTTTGGCATCATTATATCTAACAATACTAAATGTATATCTTTTTTCTTTAAGATTTCAATAGCTTTTTCTCCATCATAACATTCAAATACATTGTATCCCTCTTCTTCTAGATAAATTTTAATTGAGTCCGCTATTTCCTTATCATCATCCACTACTAATATATTATACATCCATTTTCACCTCATATATATTGCATGCATTCATTCTTTGCACATATTCAATCTTTCCGTTTATTGTTGACTTTATTTTTTCTTCGTTTACCCCATTATTACAAATTAAAATGAAGTTACTTTCTGTTTTTTCTATTTTATCATAATTTTCAACATCTATTATAATTGATTTATCCACTAATGTGAATAAATATAGGTCATCTAGTATTCTATTTTCCTTTGTATTAAAAACATAAATTATTGGCAAGTTTTTTTCTGCTATTTTTTCTGCTATATTATTATATTGTGAATATATATATTCTATTTTTTTATTTTTCACAAATGGACTGTATATTATTGTGAAAAATATTATTGATATTATAAATAATGTATGTTTGCAACTTGCACGTTTTCTTACAAATTCTCTTAAACAATATGCTATTGCAATTATCATTGATGAATATATTGGAATTATATATCTTGTTTCAATATACGGAGCTTTTAATACTATTGTTAATAAATAAATCAAAATTGGAGTTACTAGTAAAACCATTTCTCCATTCATTTTAATATCGCTCTTTTTAGGTTTTATTGCTATAATTCCTGTTAAAATTATTATAAATGGCAATAACCCATTAAAGAATTCTTGATTTATCTTTTTGCAGTATCCTACTATATTTTTTATTACATCCACTTCTACAGTTACCCCTCTGTAGCTGAAAAATATATGTGATATTGCATATGGAAATATGAGTATATAAATAACTGATGATATAAATATTCCAATATTATATATCATCAGGTTTTTGTAATTCTTTTGCTTTATGCATTTTACTGTATATATTAAATATAATACAAATGCGTAAATAAAAAAGTAGTAATGTGTTAGCCCTCCCAAAATCATAAATGTAGAAATCAAAAATATATTTATTGGTCTTATTTTTTCTTTATTATATATTTTCATATGTAAGAATGTAATTATTAATATATTTAAATTACATAGTTCATACATTCTTATATATAATGCACTATTTAAGCTAATTAGTGTAAGTCCATTAATTAATGTTGTCAATACTGCATATATTTTATTTTTAAATAATTCTTTTGATATTAGATATACCATTATACTTGATATTATAAATATTGTTATATTTAATAAAATTCCAGTCCATTTTGTAAATTTGTTTATTGTAAAAGTTGCAGATATTCTTAATAGTAAATAATACAGTGGAGGATGTACATCATTTTTTTGATTTTCATATACAGGTTTTATATTATAAATTTCATTGTCGTTAACTTCTAAATAATCTTCAAAATATTCTTTATTATGCCATTTATTTAAAAAATCCTCATTATCTGCAATATTTAGTTTATTATAATTCATTAGGCCATATGAGTACATTTCATCCATATGAAAGTATTGTTTTTGATACCCAAAATAAATTCTAATTAATATCTGAACTAATATAATTATTATTAAAATGATTGTTGTCTTTTTCCTCATCTTTATTCTCCCAATATTTTTCTCCATTTATCTCATCAATTAAATATAGTGGTCTATTTTTTGTTTGATTAAATGTTCTTCCTATATATTCACCTAATATTCCAATTAATGCAAATTGTATGCCCATAAAGAAGAGTATTAATGAAATAATTATTTGATATGGTTCTATTGTTTGTTTAATAATAACATATATTAGATTAATTAGCCAAGATGCAAATGTAATAAATGATATATATATTGGCCATCTTAATGGTGAAATAGAAAGTGATGTTATTCCATCTATTGCTAGGTCTATTAATTTTTTATAATTCCATTTTGTTACTCCTGCTATTCTTTTGTCCCTATCAAAATATATTGCCTTTTTGTTATATCCTATCCAACTAAAAATACTTTTTGAGCATCTTCCTGTTTCTCTTAATTTGCACATTGCTTGTACACATCTTTTATCTAATAATCTAAAATCTCCTGTATCCTTTTGTATTGGTATTTTAGTAAACTTTTGTAATGTTTTATAGTACATAGTTGATGTGAATTTTTTTAGCCATGTTTCTCCATCTCTTGTTTTTCTTGTTGCATACACATCGTCATATCCTTTTTCCCATTCTTGTATCATTTCTGGTATAAGTTCTGGTGGATCTTGCAAATCTGCATCCATTATTATTACTGCATCGCTTTTCCTAGAATAGTCTAATCCTGCTATTATAGCTATTTCCTTTCCAAAGTTTCTTGAAAACGATATATATTCAAATCTATTATCTTTTTTTCTTATTCCTTCTATTATTTTTAAACTATTATCTTTGCTTCCATCATTTATGAACAGTACTTCAATTCTATAATTTGTTAGCTTGTCTATTATAGATGTTAGTCTATTTCTTAAAAATAGAAGTGATTCTTCCTCATTATATATTGGAATTAATATTTTAATTGTTTTCATTTTTCCCCTACCTTTATTTTTTCTATATTAATATTATATTCTTTATATCACTTAAATATTAAATTTAAAGGTTAGAAAAAGTTAAAATTTAGTAAATTTTATTTAAATATTCTCTAATTGGCAAAACAGACCTCATTACGAGATCTGTTTTTTCTATGCCCATGGATTTGCAGATTCTGGATCTTTTATACCTGCCATTAATCCTACAATTGTATCACTCCATATTATTTAATTTCTGTAGACCATAGTCCATGTTTGTTGCAATAAGCATATATTTTTGAACCTGGTATATATTTAAATCTACATTCTGCATTTTGTTCTGGATATAGTTTTATTTTGCATATTTTCTCACCGGCAATCATTGCCAACCACTCTATATAATGCTCTTTATCCATTACATGATTTACTTTTACAAATATTTCATCTTCAACTTTTTCATACGTTGGTATATGTTTTTCGGCTACAGCATCCATGCTATTTGGAATGATTTCTTCCATTTTTTCTCCACAGCAAACTATACCACAATTATCGCAACTACAGTCCTTTAAAACTTCGACCATCGCTCCACATTTAGAACATTTTTTTATAATTAATTTTTCCATAATATCTTTCCTCCTACTTTTTTAAGTTATTACAATAATATCATAATCACTATAAAAAATCTAGATATATTATATTATTTATCTTTTATTAATTTGTAAATATCTTTAAGTTGCAAGTGCTAGTTAATTTCTTTTAATTTAGCCGTCATGTCAAAATTATAAATATACTTACCATCAATTTTTTCATAAACTTCTCCAACTTTTGCATTTTTAGGTAAATCTATCTCAAATATAGAACATGGTCCACCATCACCATTTTCTGATATACAAACCGAATTCTCATCCATTACCCAAGCATAGCCATTTCCTTTCCAGCTTTTGTTATCTAAAAAAATCTTTCTTCTCTCATATAAGTTATATTCTTCTAATACTTTGTCATTTTCATTCATACCTTTACCTTCATCCATCATATTTTTTAATGCATTTTTTAAATCTCTAATAAATTCCTTTATGAAACCATTACTATTATTATTGTTTCTTTCAAATATATTTAATTCCAATATTTCACCTCCTATTTTTCTAATTTACTTTCTCCTGTTGCATAATTAATAATAATTCCATTTTGCACATTATATACATATACATTAAATTGTAATTTTCCATTATCTTCAATAGAATATGCTTCAATATTTACACCATTTGCTAATTTATTTTCGCCCTCAAAATATGGAGTAACTCTATATAGGACATGATTAGTTTGATTTTCCTTCAAATAATTATAAACCTGATCTTCAAATTGTTTCATTCCATTTATATTAAAGCTTTGTGTCCCTGTCATTATGTTTCTTTTATCCACATCTATTCCACCTAATTTCCACGCAATTATATGACATCTATGATATAGATATCCTCCTGGAATAGTGTTTGTGTTATATTTTTTTTGTTTAAATCCTGTTGGTGTAATTGAAGAATAATCATCTTTTTCGTCATCTTCATTAGCCTTTTTCCAACTAGTTTTTATCATTGCCCTTCCGCACTCTGCCATTTTCTAAATCAGAATAATAATCTTTCTGTATACTTATGTCTTGCGCAGTAAATTGAGGCACATTGTTGTTTATTTCAATAAATATTTCTCCACTGTATTTTGGAATGTTTGATATAGCGTAAGAAATTTTGTCGTTTTCTATAATATTGCTTGTTTGGTTTTCCTTTCCAATGTTAAAATTTACACTTACAGCAGTTATTATAATATATAACAATATTATTGCAATACGCTTTAATTTTTTTGTATTTTTATTCATACATTTCACCCATATATTTAATATCATAATATATGATTTTTTTCAATATTTGTATAGCTTGATTTTCCTATATTGCTCTATGCCAACCTGTACACAGTGATACTTGGAATGGAGACATTCCTCAACCTTTCTCCTTCCTCTTTTATTTTTTCTATAAAAATATTCTATCAAATCGGTATCTTTTATTCATTTTTTTAAATTACCCTACTAAAAGTTTATACAAATTTATATCAATTCTAAATATTTTTCAATATTTTATTTTCAATGTATTTGTGACATATCTATTTTAAACCTATATTGAACATATTTTTTTAGAAAACCTTTTTTATATTTGGTAGTATATGCAAAAAAAGCACTTTTCTATGAAACCTTTATTGTACCCAATTGTAAAAAAGAGACTCGAACTTACGACCTTCGGGTTATGAGGAAGGAAAGTCTAAAACTGGAACTCCTTTATTTTCAAGTATTCCGAGTTCCTAGTTTTGATTTTACCCTTTATTTACCCTTTATCTTGTTTTCTCCTTGATTTTTAATCCATTTCTAAGTTGTCTAAATAAGCCTCTAATCTATTCATTTGGGATAATTTAACTTGTCCTAAAATATGGACGTATATATCTGCTGTTGTACTATAACTTGCATGTCCTAGTATTTCTTGTAAGACTCTAAGATCAATTCCTGCCTCTATTGATCTTGTTGCAAAAGTGTGTCTTAATTCGTGAATTCCAACTTTTCTAAAATTATGGCTTTCACAAATCATTTGGCATGTCTTTCTTAAATATTCTGAATTGATAGGATTATTACATTTTGTTTTAAATATAAAATCATCTTCTTTAAATCCTTCTCCTAATTCAGCAACTTCCTCACACTCTTTCATTTTTTCTTCTTTGTATTCTTGCAATATTCTAACTACTTTATTCAGCATAGGTACAACTCTATAGCTGTTTTCAGTTTTAACATCTGTAACTTTTCTTTCTCTACTTACTTTCTTAAAATTATCATCATAAGTAGTAATCTTCTGTACTCCCCTTCTAACATATAGAGCTTTATTTTCAAAATCAACATCTTTCCAAGTGAGTCCACTTAGTTCTCCTGCTCTTAAACCAGTGTTTACTAAAACTATATATGCTACTCCCATTGAATGTTCTTTCATAAATTCTTCAAATGTTTTTTGTTCTTCTTTAGTCATAATATTTAGTTCTTTTCTTCTCATACTAGGTAATTTTAATTTTTTTGCAGGATTCATTACCATAAGCCTACACATAATAGCATCATCAAAACACATTTTTAAAATACTATAATAATGTCTTAATGACTTTGGGGATTTTCCTTCTTTTTGTAATTCACTAACAAACCTCTGTAAATGATATAATTCAATCTTTTGTAATTTCATATTTCCTAAGTGTCCTATAATAGCCTTTGACTTCTCAACATACCCTTGAAATGTCCTAGGAGAAACATAAGGTTTTTTATAAACTTTCATCCACTCTTTAATCCATTCTTCAAGAGTAATGTTGTTATTGTCAATAAAATAGTTGTCATCTCTCTGCCTTTTTAATTCCTGCATTTTCTCTATAACTATTCTTTGAGTTTTACCATATATTGAGATTTGCTTACTTTTACCATTTACATTAACAGTAACCCTCCCTTCATAGCTGTTACCTCTTTTTCTTATAGTGCCTTCGCCTTTTATTCTTCTTGAAACTTTATTATCATTACTAACTTTACTTATAATCTTCCTCCTATAAAAAGGGATTTATAATAATGATAATTTAATATTGTTAATCATCATTTATTATAAATCCTTAATTATTTCGATACCAAACCCTAAAAGATAATTCTTCCTGAATTTTTATCAAACCATTCAATCATCTTAGGTTTATTGATTACAATTCTTCTTTCAAATTTTATACAAGGAAAATCTTTTAATTTTGTTAACTCTGCCATAAGTTGCTTACTTATACCTAAAATTTCGGATGCCTCTTGAATATTTATTCCTATTTTTTCTTCCATATAGCATTTCCTCCATTCTTTAGTATTTCTTCAGCCTTTTTAACAGCATCTTTTGGTGAATATAATTTCATTACACATTTAATTTCTTCATCTAATAAATTAACACTTAAATCATTTGGTGCTACTCCTAAAGTATTTAATGCAATTACTGAATAAGCCCTAGCTTGTTTTACAGTAACTGTCTTTACATTATATAAATCCATTTTTATCAATTCCTTTCTATAACCTTTTTAAAGCTACAACTGGATTTAAAATCCACATAGGAATCTCACCTTTCTACTCATTTATAGAATTACCCCCATTGCGATGTCTGTGGCTAGGTAAAAGTATCATTATATGTATTGTAGCTTGTCTATTTACTTGTCAATGTGCATAGCAAATCTCACTTGCTACACACATAGGCGAAAAGAATTTTAAAATGTCCCGATTATTTTAAAAATTTTTTAATTTCTTTTATTGTTCTAAATTTTTCAATGCTTTCAAACAGTCTATCTTCTATATAATCCTTGCAGTCTTGACTAAATTTTCCTTTTATATATGATTCACTTTTTATTAAAGGATCAAATATAATTAAGATTTCAAATTTGGATTTTATATCTCCATTTACTGCTCTTTCTATAATTTCAAATAATTCCTTATTACTCATTTCAATCTTCATAATCTTATTCTCCTAACATTTCTTTTATTTTCGTTCTAATAATGCTTTTCTTATTCCTTATAGTTTTCTCTGACAACTTCAGCTTTCTAGCAATTTCTATAGTGCTATAATTTTCAATACTTAAAGCTAGAATTTTCTTCTCATCTTTAGATAATTTTTTTATTGCAAGTTGTAATTTAGGATTTGAAATAATATCTTCTAATGCTCCTTTTACTTCTTTAGGCGAAAAAAATGTGTCGCTATCAAATAATGACAACGACACATTTCTCTCAATAACATCAGTAAAAGCAACTTCTCTTATAGGCACACTATTGACTTTTCTTGCATAATCAATCGCAGAGTGTTTTACAACTTTTTTTGCATACATTTTGAATGCTCTAACAACATATTCAATTTCTTTTTCTGAATATCTTTCTATACTCATAAAAATACCTCCGTTCTAGGCACACTTAGTCCATAGAACAGAGGCAACATTATAGTGTAATTCCTCCAAATATTAAATTATTTAATTAGTTCAATAATAAATTAAATTCTTATACACATTCATCTCCATAAAAAAACTAGCCCATAACTTAAAAGCAATACAAAATTATCCTTAGTTTGTTCTCAAATGTCAACCTTTGTAAAACAAATAAATATTACCTCATATTATGGACTAGTTGTCCTGTTTGTATAATATTACTTTTAAAAAATATTGCATTAGATTTGCTAAAAGTTGTCAAATAGGTGCTAAAAATTGCTAAATCTGTGTCGAATAATAAGAGCTTTTGTCGAAATTATTGATGATTTACATAAAGAATGATATAATAATCGCAGGAAACACTACAGTCTGAAGAAATTTTTACAATGATTATAATTTTAATGGAGGATGTTAAAAATGATTAAAGTTATGATTGCAGAGGATAATCAAAACCTTTGTGAAAATTGTTTTGAATTTCTAACTAATGATGAAGATATCAAAGTAGTTTCTTGTACTTTAGATGGAAAAAGCACTTTAGAAAAATATTTAGAAATAAAGCCTGATGTTTTACTTTTAGATTTAGATTTGCCAAAGATAACTGGAATTGAAGTAATAAATTTCTTAAGTAGATTTTCTGAAGAAAGAGATAAATGTAATATCATTGTTGTTTCAGGAAGTGTTGAATTATTGAGTAACTTGTGTAATACTGCTCAGGTATATAGAGTTATAAGAAAACCTGCTAATATGCAATACATATTAGATTCGATAAAAGAAATATCCTTTTGACCTACTGAAATAGATCAAAAGGAATTAAAAAAATTATTGACTTCACTTCGCTTTAGGGTTTATGCAAATAATGTTTCTTATTTAATTACTGCAATAAATGTAGCCTATGAAAGGCCATATTTATTGAATAATATAAAGGATTTATATTCTGTAGTTGCATCTCAATACAATTTAAGTCCAACTACTATAAAATGGAGCATTAGAAACTCAATAGGTGCATTAAACAGAACAACAACTATTGAGGAAATATGCTCTATTTTTTCAATTAAGTACCGACCTGAAAGTATAACTCCTAAACAATTCATTACACTTGTTGTAGAATATTTTGAGTATAAATAGGAGCAGGAAAATAAATCCCTGCTCTACTTTACTCTTTTCTTTTTATAATTAGTCCCTATCTGAATTAATACATAAATCTAGTATTTCATTTTCAGAAATAACATTGTTATATCTATCATTATAATTTTGTAAGAAATAATAAATATTATTAATATAATCATCAACAGATGTTGGATTGTCATTATCTAATAGTTTTTCTTTAAGAACCTCTATTCCACCTAAAACATACTTTTCAAATATCTTATAGCATTCTTCTTTTTCATCACTTCCTTTTGCATACCTAAAAGCTCTATCTAATCTTTCTTCAATTGGAAGTTTGTCCTTATCATGTAAAATCATAATAAGTTCATAATTAAAGTTAAGCGTATAAGATTCTCTGTTCATTTGATCAAAGTTTATTTTTTTGACATTATCTACTGTTACTTGTCCACTCTCATCTCTATCCGCCATTCTTCCATATAAAAATCCAACTATCGGGGCAAGTATTAATACATCTATATTTCTTTCAAATAACTTAAATTTACTTTCACTATCAATCTCCGCTGTTAATTGTGTTACTATATTAGCATGTATTCCTTTGAAATTATAATCTCTATCAAACATATTAATTCTCACCTACTTTCGTTATTTTACTATCTACTGGCATTTCTCTATCTCTTAATGAAACTTCATACTCTGTTCCAATTTTGCCACCCATTTCTTTCTTTGCAATATTTCCGTCAGAATCTTTAATAAAAATAATAACTTGTCTTGCAATACTTGGTATAACTTCACATATATTTTTTATTCTTCTCTGGTCAAATGATGATAATGGAGCATCCATAACTAAAGGATATTCATCAGTTACAATACTTGCATCGTCTGTCTTTTCTAAAACTTTTTGCTTTGCTAAATTTATAACCCCTACTATAAAAGCAAATATAATTGAGTAACTTTTAGCAGTATTTGCATCCAAATTTGAGCTATTTTCTTCTAGTTCATTTACATATGATGTTATCTTATATTTTTCATCTATGTTAATTGTCATTCCTCCTGCATATATTTGTTTAAATAAATCATTTATTTGTCTCTCAAGTTTTTCTCTTGTTTTAGCTTCTTCATAATCATAAGTTTGCTTAAACTTGAAATAAGCTGCTCTTGCATATTCCATTTGTTCTTCTAATGTTTTATTTTTAGCAATCTTCATTTGTAATCTACTTATTTCAGCCTCTGCTTCTCTTTTCTTTTCATCAATATATGTATTTTTCCCTTTTAAGTCATTCAATTCTGTTGTAAAATCCTTAAGTGTTTTTTCCATTGTTATTTGACGATTTTTTAAGTCTGTAACTTTTGTATTACTTGATTTTAAAATACTTTTATCTATTTCTCCTATTTGGTGTTCTATATCTGATATTTTATTTCCAGATGCTCTTACAGAACTAATTTGAGTTTCAATATTTTTATAATAGTTTTCACTTGCTTTTATTGAGTGACTTGAATGTTCTTGAAACTGTGCTATAGCTGTTCCCAATGATTGTGGAGGAATATATTTTAATAAATCTGTTAAATTAATAACAGCCTCAGAAGTTGGATCTGATAAATCCGTTCCACATAAACATTTCTTTCTCTTCATTAAATCTTTAATAGTTTCAGCTCTTACTCCTTCTATTCCTTTGTCAATATTATCTGTGTCTTTTAATTCAATTAAAGCATCTTGTATTAACTTTCTTGACATGTAATTATATGTTTGCTTTGTAAAGTTTCCCATTAAGGTAGAAATTACATTATTTTTAACTTGTTGTTCATTAGCTAAATTACTATTTAATTGATTTAATTCTTGTTGCATTTTTTCAGCATCTGCATATTGAAGAATCTCTGTTTTTGCTTTTTCAATTTCGGATTGATAATATCCAATTTCACTTTCAATTTTATCAATTCTATTATTATTTTCTTCTATCTTTTCTGCTGAATTATAAATAGTATCTCTTAATTCTCTTGTTTGTTGATCTCCTGCTGCATCCATTTGTGCATTATATCGTCCTATAACACTATTTTTTTGATTTGGATTAAGATGTTCTATTGCTTTTGTTAAAGCTGTAAGTCCTAATATGTTCTGTACAGCAGTTTTAAATTCATCACTTTTTCCTGAGTTAACTTCTCCTGCCATTTTCTCAATTCTTTCTCCATCGAAAAAAAAGTATTTTGAAAGTGAATCAGGTAATATGCTAGCAATTGTTGATAGGTTTTTTAATGAATTTACTATTGCTGTTTGTCCGTCTTCTTTTTTAGTAAATATTTCAAGTTCTGGATTTTCAGATTTTATCAAACCATTAATGTCTTTTTTATAGACTTGTTTTCTTATAATTGTGTAATCTATTTCGTTATGTTCCAGTTCTAATTTTGCAATTACATTTGCCTCTGAACCAGTAAGCATCTCCTTTTCTACTATACTATTAAGAACTGATTTATTTTTAAATCCATCTGTTTTTCCATATAAAGCCCATTGAAAAGCTTGTGCTAGTGTTGTTTTTCCTGCTCCATTTTCAGCCATAACCAATGTAACATTTTTTTCTTTATCAATAGAGAATTCAATTTCATGTTCGCCCTTAAATGGTCTAAAATTAGTTAATGATAATTTTTTTAACAACATTTTATTTCCTCCTCTATTATTTTTTCAATTTTTTTCTTAATATCCTCATCATTATATTCTCTTGTTTTAACATTTTCATTTTCTAATTGTATAATTCTTTTTACAATTCTATTTAATTTTTGATCTTCAATTACTACATTCTCATTCATAATACTGTTCCTCCTCTATTTCATCAGAATCATTTAGACGATATGTTCTAACTATATCATCAATCAAAATATCAGATTCCATTCTATTTAATGCCAGTCTTTTGAATTCTATCATTCTGTTAATTTCGTTTTTTACCATTGATTTTTCACATCGAATTTCATCAAATGTTAAATTACCAGCCTCATCTAAAGGTCTTGGTAAAGTAATGAAATCATATATTATTGCAAATTCTTTTCCAGGATATTTTCTTAACACTCTACCTCTTCTTTGAATATATTCTTTTGGATTTGTTGTACTTGCTAGTATAAAAGCTGTTTTAATTGCTGGAATATTTACACCTTCATCTAGACATTTTATCGCTACTAAAACTTGTAAATAATCCCCCTCAAAGAATTTCTTCTTTAGCATATCTCTTGTAATACTATCCTCTCTTGAGGTAAATTGTGCAACATTCATATTCATCTCATTTCCCAACAATTCAGTAATTGCATCTATTTGCCTCATGTCATCTCCATTTTTATCTTGCTCATCTATTGTTGTAGCACCACAATATACCAAGATGTGATTATCATTTCTATATGGTTTTATTGCTTTAGCTAAGGCAGATGTTTTATTAAATGCACCAGCAACAACTCTTGCTCTCTTTTGTGCAATTACTTTTCCTCTTTCAGTTAGTTTAACTTTTCCATTCTTCTTAATAATACATTTTGATAATTCTTTTGAAAGTTGGTGGTATTCTTCTAATTCATCCTCTGTTAAATAAACTACTATTGGATGATATTCATACTTTGTTAAAAATTTCTTTTCTATTGCCTCATCTAGCGAAAATTCTATACACTTTTTACCAAAATAATTCAGCAAAGCTTGCGTACCTTCTTCATCTCCATATCTTTCAAGTGTGGCAGAAAGTGCTAATCTATAATTAAATTTAGGTTTTAATGTTTTCTTTAAGTTTGTAGCTCCAAAATTATGAGCTTCATCTACAACTAATAATACATCTCCCCTTATATTATTAATTTGATTTTGTATATATTCTGTTGAAAAAGTCCCGTTAGTACATACAAAACAGAAAAAATTCCTTACTCCTAAATTATAATCCATGATAGCCATTTTGAATCTTTGCTTAAAATCTCTCTGCTCTGAAGAACTATGTCCAATTATAGGATTAATATTAAAATTTAGTATATCCTCTACCCACTGATCAACAAGATGTTGATATGGACAAACTATTATAACAGCTAATTTTCCTTTTGAATCTTTATATAATTGTGTTATAGCACCTAATCCAGTATAGGTTTTTCCAGTTCCTGTTGCCATATCAAATATTCCGCAATAGTTGTTAGTTTTCCATTCTTGTATAGCCTCTTTTTGATAATCATGCAGTGAAACTCCTGCTGGAATTTCAGGGCTATTAGTAACCGATTTTAATTTGTTAATCTTTTCAGACTGGATATTCTCCTTTATTTTATGAGCAAACTCTTTTTGATCTATATCCCAATCAACATTATCTTTTTTATATGAAAGTATTTTATCTTTTGCTACTTTTGGAAATTCATAAATTACTGCACTAGGATCATTATTATCCCATAACTTATCAAAAGCTCTTTCTTTAATTTCTACCCTATCTTTATCTTCCCAAGATGTGAACACATCAACAATTTCATAATTATTTATGAATGCATTTTCTGTTTCATTCATTGAGCCTGAAAACGCTATCACATTGTTTTCATCATCATACATTAGTCCTAATTTTTCATGATATAGTCCTAATCTCTGGTTTTTTAATGAAAATGCAATTTTTATATCTAGTTTTTCTTCTGCTATTAGTGTTGCTAGTAGATTAAGTCGTTCTTCTTCAAAATAATTATGTGGTTCTGTAATATACTGCAACAAAGCTCTTTCAATAACATCTTCTCTAACTTCATAACCTTTATTTATTGCATCTATATCTTCTTCAGATAAGTTAGGAGAAACAATCAATTGAATTTTACCTTTATTATTGATTAGCTTCGTTATTCCATACGAAATTTCTAAAAGCGAAGATGATGAAAAAAATCCAACACTTCTTTTATATAAAATAGATTCTTTTAATAAAGGAATATAGAATTTATTAACAATATCATCACGAGGAGATCTATATTCTTTTTTTAAATTAACATCTAATAGACTCATACTTTCCTCCTTAATAACTATTATAGACTTTTTACTGCATTTATTAAAGTGTCTATATCTTTTTTTGTATTAAAATAATTTAGTCCTACTCTGACTGTTCCCCCATTTTCTACTGAATTTATAAATTCATGTATTAGAGGGGCACAATGAAAACCTGTTCTCACACAAATGTCATACTCTTCGTCTAGTATTCTTCCAATATCTTCAGAAATATAACCTTTTATACTAAAAGATATGACTCCAAAAATGTTGGAAATTTCATTAGGTATATATACATCGACATTTTTTAATTCTATAAGTTTACTAATTAGATAATCAGTCAATTCTTTTTCATGCGTATATATATTGGTTTGATTTATCCAATCAATACTTGCATTTAAGCTCGATATTGCAACAATATTTGGACTGCCAGCCTCATATCCATCAGGAAAACTTCTAGGCATATTAGGGTTCATAGTATCTGAACCTGTTCCTCCAAATATACGAGGTTGAAGTTCATCATCTTTTAGTTTTATATACCCAGCAATTCCAAATGATGCATATAAGGATTTATGTCCCGCAAATACTATATAATTTATATTTTTATAATCATCAATCTTTACAATTCCATATCCTTGTGATGCATCTAAGACATTTACAGAATTATATTCTGACGATAAATTAAATACTTCGTTATATGGTAAAATATATCCTGTAACATTACTTACTTGCGATATAAAGATTGCTGAAGGTTTATTTAATACAAATAAGTCCTTAGTTTTTTCAATATCTAATTTCCAAGTATCTTTATTAAACGGAAGTACTTTAATATCAATTTTTTTCTCCTTTTTTAGTACCTCTAAAGGTCTTATTATTGAGTTGTGTTCAAAAGGACTTATATAAACGCAATCTCCTTTATTTAACTTAATTCCAAAAATCAAATCATTTAATGCAGTAGTTGCTGAATTAGTATAAACAACGTTAGCATTAATAATATTGTTAAGCTTTAGTATTTTCTTTCTTACACTTTCCTTTACATTTGAAGCATCTCGAGCAACTTTATAGCTTCCTCTTCCAGTATTAAATGCATTTCTATTAGCTTTATTCAGTTCCTGATAAACTACTTCTGGTTTTGGATAAGTTGTTGCTGCATTATCTAAATATATCATATGTTCCCCCTCACAAGTATTTCTTTATAATATTAACTAATACACTTATCTTTTCTTTTTCTGATAATGAGTCTCCATACTCATTCATTACTTCTTCGATATTATTTTTCATTGTATTTCCTATTGCAGATATTTCATCTGGAGAAATAATATATTTTTCTAATTTTTCATTACCATTAACTAATAACAATTTATTACTTTCATCAATTCTACTGGTATTTTTAATGTCTTTAATATTACCAATTATTTTAGTAAGTTTATCACTGAAATTTAAATAATCTCTTGGTTGCCAATCTTCGATATAAAAACCAGTTATTATTTTTGACATTTTTTCCATAACATCTTGTTCATCATGTGTTGTTATATTTCCTGCATAATCGATGAATTCTTTTGTAGTCAGATTATATATTGTATGTGAACAATTTAATTTGTTTTCCTCATAAAATTCTTTTAACAAAGATGTTAAGCTTCCCTTAAAGCTCTTATTTATGATTTGCTTTGTATTATTTATTAAATTGTCAGAATATATTGAAATAAAATTGTCAAACACTAATTTCATATTTTTAATTTCTTCAACAATCTTCATATAATTATCAGTATTAAAAATAACACATAGTTCCTTATATATAAACTCATTATTATTAATATCGGGCTTTAGCAATTCATTTTTCATATTAATGTATTCTTCTTTAATGTTAAGGTTATTATTTTCAACATCATATTCTCTTAAAATTCTAGGCAATGATAAAATCCATCTTCTCATGTTATAAACTAGCTTTTTAAGATTTACTCTTTGTGTATCTAAATTAGGTACATTAAAAATATTCATTAAATTTGATAAATATTTTATTTTTTCAGCTGTTCCCTTTTCAGTTAAAATAAAATATTTTTCTGGATTTTCATTTATCTTAATTAGATTATTAGCATCTAGATCTATTTCTTTATTCATAAAATAAATAACTATTATGTCTGAATAATTATATAGTGCCATTGCTATTAAAATAGGTATAATTCCTTTTCTAATAGCATAAGGCTTATTTTCTAATTTTCTATAAATCTTATCAAAACCAATTTTATTATTTTCGCTTTCAGCTATGAATCTATTGATTATTTTAATTATTTCGTTAATAGAAGGTGTGCTCTTCTTTTCAACTATTGCTTTATAAATAGTCGCCTCTGCACTTGTCTTGCTTTTGATTAAGCTTTCATCATTATTTAATATTGTTTCTATTACTATATCTCTTGCTTTTTTTATAGGTGCAGATAAATCTCTTTTATTTATCATTTCATTATTTATAATCGGAGTTTTATTGTAAATATTTATACATATATCAGATAAGAAAGAGCTAATATTGTTAACCTTTTTATATATTTTATCTTTATATATATACTCTTGAATATTATTATTTGAAAAGTATAAACTTACTTGTTCATTTATAGCATCAATAGTTTCTTTCTTTATAAGTTCTAATTCATTTCCCATTTCATCTTTATTATTTGAATTAGATAATAGATACTCTATTGATTTGTAATCTCTTAATAGTGAAATTATTGATTTTGGAAATATCGTTTTAGGTATTCTTAGTACTACTCTTTCATTGTTTTTTTGCGAAAAATAATCTCTTATTTCCTGTATATTACGAGAATCTCTAATTAAATTAATAATTATTCCATCACAATAGTTTTTCTCAAATAAAATATCGAATTTTCCTAATGATGCCAATTCTCTTTCATTCATAAATACATTAGAGAAAAATCTAGTAATTTTGTATTCTTCGTTATATCTTCTAGGTAAAGAATAAATTGGATTAATTATTTCATTTATTGTTTCCTTTATATCAATATCGTAAAACTCTGATTCACTTAATCTTTTTATTTCTTTTGAAATCTCTCTATTATAAATAGTTGCAAAATCAAGTTCATTTGTTATTTTCTTTCTCTTAATAATACTTCTTTCCACTAAATCATCAATTATTTTCCCATACTCATCTTGATTTAAGTGTAATGATGTTTTTAATGTCTTATCATCAGGAATTAGTGTTTCTAAATCATTAATCATATATATAATTGCTAATGATTTAATTATATTTTTTTCAGTTTCATTTTTACATTTATTAATAGCATTTTCAGATTTTATCCATATTTCTTTCAAAAGTGATTCATTACTCTTTTTTAATAGTGGCTTAAAATAATCATATATTTTATCTATATTGAATAATTTATTTGTATTATTTCCATTATCAATGAAACTTTTTAAGCTATTCGTGTCATCATCTGTTAAAAATGTAAACAGCGTTCTTTCATTTTGAGCAATTTTTTCTGATAATTCTATTAAAGAGTATGTTGTTATTGGATTAAGAGGAAAACATCCCTTAAATAATATTTCTTCAATATTATCAGTATTTTTAAAAGCATTATTGTCTTCTAGTTCTTCATAAAATAGTTTATTCTTTTTATAAAAATCCACATAATACTCATCAAACCTATTTCTCTTTTCAAGTGCATATGATACTATTTCATAGTTTTGTTCTAAACTTCTATTAAAATATACTTCCTTGAACCTTCCTTCAACCGTCTTAAATGCATTTGCCCTATCTTCGTCCATATTATTAGCATATTGGTTCATCGTTTTATGAGTAATACAACATAAATGAATTTGTTCGTTGTTTCCAGTTCTATTTGCTAATTCTGCAAAATCTTGTAGTAGTTTTAGATCTTTCATCATATGTGAATTCTCAACATATTCAAGAAACTTACTAAACTCATCAAATGCTATGAATATGCCCTTGTATCCTCTTAGACTTAATTCATGAGTCATATCTTTATATGTTTTTATTATGTCAGAATTTACAAGTGGATTGAATTCTTGTCCATGCAATATGCAACTATAGACATTTTTGAAAATATCATAATGTTTTTCAGAATAATTCTTTAATCCACTTTTTAGTGCTTTTAAACTACAATCATATTCTTTTAAGCATTTTTTAATTTCGTCAATTGCGTCTTTATAATTTTCTTCCCACTTTTCTATTACTTTTACTGCTACATCAAAATAAGTATTAACTATAACATCTGATAAATTCTCTCTTTCTAATGCTTCAGATAATGCAAGTAAAAAAGCTTGGTTTAAATCTCCATAGTTACTATTTATTATTACAGGCATCACTTTTTGATTATCTTTTCTGATTGATTTAATCATCTCATATAGTTCTTCATCAGTTCTTTTTATTTTCAGCATAAATTCATTAATATATGGTATATCTTCTTTTTCATAATCATCTAATAAAGTTATTAAGACAAGTAATAAATGAGATTTTCCTTTTCCATAAGGACCAATTAGAGTTGTTGCTCTATTTTTTCCATGTATTATACTATTTAAGTAGCTTTTTAATAGTTCACACCCATCTTTTGTAGGTATGTATTCTTTTATCTTTTCTATATTATTTATGTCAAATTGCAAATTAACTGAATACTGAAAATTTTCGTTTACACCTATTATATCTCTATATCTCATAGTGTTCCTCCTTCGAAATATTCTTTCATAATATCCTCAAGAGATATTTTCTTTTGAAAATAAACCATATTCAAACCTGCAGTTCTATTTATAATTACTAAACCATTTCTTTTCATCTCGTCTAAATATTCATTAATTAGGTTTTTATCTAAATTTAATAGTTTAGCTGGACTATTATCCACTTTTATCAATTCATCTATACTTATATAGTCTTTGCCTTCTATTAATTGTTCAATTAAATAAAACACAATTAGATAATTCAAATTTCTATATTCTGGTTTATTTCTTTCATATGTATCTCTATCAATTTTTTTAATTAGATTTAATTCTGATAATGGTGAAATAAAATTATTTTCAGGATTATCAATTTTTTCATCAATAGCATATGTTTTTATTATCATATTTACTTCATCTTGTAATATGTTTTCGTTATACTCTAATTTTTCATTATTAAGATTTGTAGCTAATTGTTCATATATATCTCTTTTTGAAAAAGACTTTTTACCACATTTGTTAAAGAATAAATTATAAATATATGCATCATCAAAATTTAACATCATCTTAATATGTATAAGCCACCAAGAAAAAATGTCTTCTAGATAAGGATCATATATATCTATTAAATTTCCAAACTCTGATAAAGAGGTTTCTCTATTTTCTTCTTTAATTAAGCAAGTAGCACTCATCCAATACTTTAGCGATTTTACCATATTAGTTCCAATTCCTAAAATATCTGTAGCTTCAGCAGAAGAAAAAGTTTTACTATTCTCTTTTACATTTCTTATTCCTTTGGCAAGCCATCCTTCTCTTATTGAAAAACTTTCATGCCTTTTTAATTTTAATTTTATATCCATTTTATTACTCCTTACTTTGCTTTGTCCTTAAGACTTTCTTCATATAACAGCCTCCACTAAAATGTTTTACACATTCAAGACAGCTAACACATTTACTCTCATCTATTTTATATGAAATATTGAATTTTTCTCCTTTTTGTTTTTCTAGATGTTTAATTGTAATCGCATTAAACTTGCATACACTTTCACATGCCATACATCCTATGCAAGTTTGAAATTTAGTTATTTGGTTCTTAATAAGCATTTCTGTATTTTTACTATTATTAAATACTTTAGTTACTTTTAGAATTGATACCTTCAATACATTCTGTCCAATTTTGCCCTTTAATTTTAATATAGGTTCTTTTGTTTTTTTGTCTAAAATATAAACTTCTCCTAATCTTTTATTTCCTATATTAAAATCAAGTAATCCAAAAGGTTTAAATAGTTCATATAATGTATAATCTATAGGTTTATTCAATTCAAAATTATATGAATTTTCTTCTAATACACATGGCTTAAATGATAAAACTGCATTAGAACTATAATTTAATCCATTTCCTCCCTGTCTTGCTTTCCATCCACCAGATGAAATGTATTCACATGGATCAGGCTTTCCAATCTGTTCAGCAAAACTTAATAATATGTCATGGAAAGCATCGTATTGTTCTTTCATATATATATTAGATAAATATTCTGACCAAGATGAATTGTTTGGACAACACCAACAACCAACTCTTGCAAATCCTTTTCTATATGCATTATTAAAAGGTATTTTTCTTGTTAATATATATAACCAAACATCAAAATCAAGCCAATCTATTATAGGTGCAACAGTCTGCTGTTTTGTTATCTTTGCTCCCACACTTTCTCTTTCGTATTTACTTCTTGCCAAAGATTCATTTCTTCTTAATCCTTGAAATGTTAAAACTCTTATTTTATTTTTAAAAGTTGAATCTATTTTTCTTGTAATTGCACCTGTTTTAAAAATTGTACAGCACCATCTCATAACCCTACTTGGTGGTCCAATCACTTTACAAAGTTCATTAAAGTTTTGATCTTTGTTTTTTGCAACAAGTATAGGTGTAGCAGGATGTTTTTTCTTAAATATGTCTAAATAATCTTTTGTTTCAGGATATTCTAAAGTTGTATCTCCATAAATATGTATTATCTTATCATTGTTTAATGCATTCATAACTAAATCACTTGTTACTGTTGAATCTTTTCCTCCTGAAAAGGAAACAAACATAGTATCAGCAGTATAATCTTGTGATATTTTCTTTATATAATCGTGAGCTTCTGTTACAATAGAATTATATCTAATCATATTAGCTTGTATAAAGTTATTAATATAATCTTGATTGTAGAATTCCTTTTCGTATTTTTTGTTTTTTTCTTTGTTCTTTTCAATTTCTTTTCTTACATCATTCGCATCAATTTTTTCTATAACTTCTTTTATAATAAATCTATGTTTCTTTCCGTCAATAAAGTAATTATTTCCTGATGTATTCCATATTGATTTTCCTGCATATTTGAAAGGTTCTCCTTCGATAGTTTCTATTAACAACCTTTCTTCAGGAAAAACAGGTCTAATATCAGTTCCTATATATATTCCCTCATTATTACAAATAGGACATCTTTTATCAAAAATAGGAGTACAGCATGTTTCACAATAGTATATTTCAGATTTATCTATATATGTTCTTCCGTTGCAAACAGGGCAAGTACTTGTTTCGCATTTTAGATTATCGCAATTACTACATATATAATTTATCATCTTCTCTCCTCCTTTTTTGAAATTCAAAAAAATTATATCATATTTTATCTGGAGAAACAATTATAAATAAAAAATTTTCTCCAGTTTTTTTAGTAAAAAAAAATATAGACTAGCTAAAGCCTGTCTAGTCTATATATTTTAGGATATTCCATTGATTAATTTCCTCTTCATATTTTTCTCTACTTTCATAAACGCAATCTGTACTTGAATCTAAATAGAATTTTTTCCTATTAATGAATTGTCTAATATAGTAATCTTCGACTTCTATATTATAAGTATTACGAATTTCATTTCTAATATCTTTAATGTATTTTTTGCTTGTTTTTATAAAGCTATTTATAAATTTTTCTCTTGTTGCTGAATTGTTTGTTTTTATAAACAAAGTATTATTTTTCATTCTAAAACTCTTTACATCAGGTATAATCATAATTAAATTTTCATAAAAGCAATCAGGAAATTTGTTATTTAATATTTTATTGCTAAAATCAGTATTAAGTGTATATAAGTTAAAATACTCATTTTCAGGAATTGTTTTTTCTATTTTTTCAATGAAATCATCTATATCTTCACTAGTTATTCCCATTTCATTAAGTTTTTTTATTGTTATATACTTTTCATCAGAAATTTTGAATAAGATTTTATCATAGATAAATTTATATAGATAATTTGAAAATGTTGAGCCTATTTTCCTCATTTCTGGAGAGATTTCATAATAATCACTTGTCATTACTAAATCTCTTAAATAATTATCTAAGCTAACTATATTATTTTTCATAATATAATTTCCTCTTAATCTATATCCTAACTTGCTTAAATTTAGTGAATTAAGCAACTTAAAATCATCAACATCAAAAAAGTCTGTTAGCATTCTTTTTATCGTAGCTATCGAATATATATCTTCCGTTAATTGTTCTTTCATAATTCTATATTGTTCATCATTAAATAATTGCCCTTCATATATTAAAGTGTCGATATTAATATAATGACTGAAGTTACTTACAATATAAGCCTTAAAACTACTCATTTTATGACCGTAATTCTTGTAAATATATTTTACAAATTCATCTATATTTATTGGAGCTAATTCTCGTATTTGTTCTTCAAAAAATTGTAATTTATTATCACATCTTATAAATATATCTGGCATCCTAGAGTAGTTAATACTTTCATCAAATTTTCCTAAAACTTTCTTGCATAAATTATGTAGTTCATATTCATCTCTTATGTCTAATTTTTTCATTAGTAATGGGTTATTATTGTAAAATAATTCAGATGAGTAAACTCCTGGTTCAATTTCAAACATCTTCTTAAGCTCTTGTATATCTTCATCCTCAATATCGTCACAATTATAATACCTGTAACTTTTTCCTATTGTATCTAATATAAAATTTGTTCTTGTTAATCTTGAATCTATGTTTCTAAAGTCACTTTCTTTTAGAGGTTCTAAATTCAAATTATAATCTTTAATTACTTGATTATAATTGTTCATTACATCTTCATATTCAACTCGTTTATCTTCTTTTTTTAGATATGACATAATAATAGGAATAGTATCTGCTACAATGTTTTCATCATTATATCTGATTACATTATATTCTTTTCTTAATATCTCAATTTGTTCACTTGTTAATGTATTATCATCAAGCAATTCTGAAGGTTTTATTTCGCCCTTTTTGTATTTTTCTCTTAAATAATAATACACATACTTTTCTTGATTAAATAATTTACAAAAAAGTTCTTCTCTGAAATCATAATTTTCTATATATTTTAAATATTTTTTTTCTTCTTCAACATGATGTAATTTTTTCATTTCTTTTGAAATAATTTGTCTGATTCTTTCTCTTGTCACATTATATTCCGTTCCAATTTGTTCTAATGTATATCCTGATAATTTTTTCATTACCATATCATATTTTTTTTCATCTCTTTTTAGTTTTTCTAACTCTTCTATTAGTTTTGGATAAGCTGCTCTATATCCATCGTTTTCGAACACAACTTTATTCTCTTTTAATAGTTCATCAAAAATCATTTCAAAGTTATCAAGTTTGTATCTTTTTTCTTCTAAGATTTCTTTAATTTCTTCTATTGAAGCAACTTTTGATTTAATGTTCTTTTTTATTATTGTAAATACTATTTCTTTATTTAAATCTTTTTTTATATCTAAATCTATAACCATTTTTTTATATGCATCTAAAATTCTATCACATTTTGCAGGTGTAACATGAAATTTTTCTCTCATTGTATCATCTATATCTTCAAAACTAATATTTCTTGCAATAAGTATATTATCAATTAAAACTCTAGATAAGCCATATTTTTCTAATTCATATACTGAATATGGTAATATATATCCACTTTTATCAATGTATACTTTCTTATATTTCACTAATTCTGTCATTATGCCTTCTACATTATTGCTTTCATATCCTACTTTTTCAATTTCAGAAATAAGTTCATTTAGATTAAAAGCCTTATGTTCGAATGTTTTATTAATTATTCTTAATACTTTTTGACCATTCAATCCTAAATTTATGTGTTTATCTTCAATGAAAGATTTTAATGCAGTAGTAATCTTTATATAGGTTGAATCTCCTATATTGCAATCTTCTTTTGTTTGTTCGTTAATATCTTCTATACCAATATTTTTAGAATATAGCTTATCAATAATTGCTTTAGATAAACCATATTTAATAAGCTCATATATTGAATATTCTTTTTCACTATTCATAATTGAGTTCATTCTTTTTAATATTTGTACTTTTTTATAACTATTTTCTCCTAAATACTTATCTAAACATTTTTTATCACTATATATGTCTTCAATAGTAATTTCTTTACTATCAAGATATACGACTGTATTTAAAGGTATTCCATACTCACATAGCAAAAAAATCGATTTCATTCTCAAAACTCCAATCTTTATATTTTATTTATTATCGTCTTCATAATAATAACTATCTTCATCAATCTCATCTTCATCAAAACTCCAAGGATAATATTCTCCACTTCTAACCAAGTCTTTTTGCCAATCATCTAAACAATAGTCATCCATTTCTCTTTCAAGTTCTTCATCTACATCATCTTCTTTTTTATGAATATGTTTATCTATTTCATTAGCAACTGCAGCACCTAGAACAATGTCACTTAATTTTATTTTATCATCATTACTGCTGTATGAATTGAATACTTTATTCATTGATACAGGATTATAAACTTTTCCTGCTTTTACTAAAATGTCTTCTACTTTTTTATTATAATTGTAACTGCTTTCAATTATATTTATTAGAATATTTAATAACGCAGTTTCATTATACTTATTCTTTTCTAAAGATTTACTAGCATTGTTTAATTTTTGCATAAATTCATTAATATCATTATTAAAAATAGATAGATCATTGCCATTTAATTTTAAATTTTTCTGATTCTTACTTATATATTCAGTTTCTTCCTTTATTAATTTAGTTAATCTACCTGAATATTCTGTTATTGCTTCAAGAATTTTTGGAAGATTCCATTCACATTTTGCTTTTATAAGTAAAGCATACATATGCTTACAATTTTTGTTATCTTCTTTATGATAAGGACATGTACAATTTGTTTCTATAATTCTATTTTCTTCAAATCTAATTGAGACATTGTATGTTTCAGTTCCTACTATTTCACATAACCAAAGATCTCCATCATTTTTTACCTTTTTCAATCTTCCTTCAGCAAAATATGTTTGTCCCCTAGGTTTAATCTTTGATTCAAAATATTCATCAAAAATATCTATATCGAACAATCCTAATTTTTCTTTTAATTCTTTTTGAGATATTTTTGGAATAGGCTTTAATACAGAATCACTAAAGTTATTTTCAATAACTTTTTAATAAAGTTCTTTCTGTTATTTTTTCTTGATAAATTAATTACTCCTACAACAATAGCTGAAATAATAATTACTAAAAATATAATTGCCCATTTAAGTAAAAAAAATGCACCAATAACAATAATAAAGATAATAAACAACAAAAATCCAATCGTTGCTTCTGTGTCATTTTTCTTTGCCAATTAACTCACCTCACTATAAAGAGCCTTTTAATGATAAGCCTAATAGTTCTAGTTCAACTTCAATTTTACTTATTTCATTTTGTTGTAATCCAAAAATTCTTTAATTGAGACTTCTTATGATTGCTTAATTCTCCTAAAGTAATAATCTCATTTGCTTTAAGTTTTTCAAGTGCTTTTTGATTTACATCAAGTCTATCTATATAATGATTGAAGTATTTATTTGTTTCCATCATTTCAACCCCTTAATTACTTATAAAAACTCTAGTATATGTTATATCACAAAACGACATTTTTCTCAATAAATTTACAGAAATTTGGAAGCAAAAAATGTCAGTAAAAAACTGACACTAAAAATTATATTCTACAAATATATTATTTACTTTCTCTAATAATTTGTTATATTCATTTCTTGTTACATTTTCGGGTAGTTCTTTAGATTCCTTTATTTCATCTTCATCCATTTCTTTCTCATTTCTGTAAAAAGCAAGTAAGTCCATGTCTAAATATTCAAATTCTTGCTCAGTATATACTTTATCATTAATTTCTATATTAAGTTTTTTAATTATATCAAAATCGCTTTGTGATAAATATTTCTTTAAATCCACAAGTTCTTTCGTGCTATATTTTTCATACCACTTATCAAAATCCATAACTTCTCCTATATAAACTGTTTTTTCTACTCTGTCATATTCATTATTTACTTCAAATAATTCTTTTATTTCTTTTCTTAGTTTTTCCCCTTGTCCTGCTGATAATCTGCAATTAACAACAGCTAAATTTATCATTAAACATATATGATGATATGTTTCATAATCAAGTATGTCATCTATAATATAGCCAACTATTTTAAATCCTAAGTGTTCTTCTAATTTTCCTTTGAGAATTCTAAATTCTTTTTTTCTTATTTCTAATAATTTAATTTTTCCTTTAGCACTTTCTACTTCATCTGATGAATAACCTTCAAAAAAGTTTTCCATACTAACTATAACTCCTTTTATATTTATTACTATATTTGTGCTGTATTTATTATTATAGCAAATTTTCTTTATCGAATATTGTCGAAACTTGTAAGTATTCGACTTTATAAATACAGGCATTTATAATTATAGCAATTTTTTATTATAAAATCAATAGGTAGAGGAGAGGTCTATATGAATAATACAAGATCAAAAGAGGGCAAATTAAATGTAGTTGGCTCTAAGATAAAATATTATAGAGAATTGAATAACTTATCTTATCAAAAATTATCAGATAAACTAATGTTATTAGGTATAGATATTCACAAACAAGCTATTTACAATATTGAAATAGGTATTAGAACTGTTGTAGATTATGAACTTTGTGGATTCGCAAAATGTTTTAACATAACTGTAAATGATTTAACTGATGATTATTTTAAAACTTTAAAATAAAATGCTAGAGTCTCTTAAATAAGTTTACTCTAGCATTTTGTTTTTACTCTTTTTTCAATTTTCACTAAATTACTTTTACGATTTTACTTTTTTGTAAATAATATTACTTTCTTTTACTTGTACCATAGTCCCCATATATGGTACAAAGTAATATTATTTTTCATATAGCTTATCAAAAGCTAATTTTTCCTGTTGTTCCATAAAGTCATCAATTGCTTTTTTTCTAAATAGAATTCTCCCACCAGCCCTAAAATGAGGTATCTCATTCTTTCTTACTAGCTGACCTATAAGCCAATAAGAAATCCCCAAATATTTCGCAGTTTCTTCCATAGTTAGGGTAGTTCTTTCTACTTTTTTAAAATTCTCTAAATCTGGCATAATCTCACCTCCTGACCTCATTATACAAATCAATTCTTATCAATTCCAAACCTTTTTAGAAAAAAATTGCAAAAAAAATAAAGGGCAAAAGATTTTACTCTCTCGTCCTTTTCGTAAATAAAAAAAAATTCAATATAAATATGAATTCATATATTTTATTAAATTATAATAAAATTATTTTAAATGTCAATATTAACAACCTGTTCTAGGTAGTTTTTGTGTAACTTCTATTTCTTTAAAATATGTTATTGTAGTCCAATCATCAGTATCTTCTACATAAGCATCATAATATGTTCCAGAAACTTTTGTATGGTTTGTAAATACAAAGCCATTTCCTAGTCCATCTAGCATATTGCAATATAATATTGGACTTTCTACTTCTCTAAATCCTATTTTTACTTTTCCAAATCTAAACTCATATTCTGTTACATATTCATCTTCAGCTAATTTTAATTCATTAAAGTTTAATTCATAAATCTTTTGTGTATTTAATTTATCTTTAAATAATTTGTATTCTTCTGTTTTGTTTGTTTTGTAATATACAGCATATTCTAAATCTTCATTCCAAGTACCAGTATAAATTTTATCTATTCTCACAGCCTCTGTTGGTAATGTATCTCTCCAAATAAAATTATCTAATGGAACATTTGAATTGTTTTTAATATCGCTAAAGTTATAAAAAATATTATCTTTATTTTGTGTTTCAATAAAGCCTTCCTTTTTTATTTCTACATCAATATCTACATTGTCATTTGTAATATTTACATCTATTGTTCCATCATCTACTATCTCTGCATCATATATTTTTTCATTTAATAAGTAATATTTTGCACTTGACGCTTCCTTAATAGTGTATTTTCCAATAACAAGCTCTTTTGAAATTACTTTTCCATTTTTATCTGTTGTTATCTTATCTACCAAATTGTTTTCACTATCATAAATTTCAAAAACAACATTCTCTAATGGACTACCTTTTGGAAGTTTAGAATATTCATTATCTTCACTACTTGTTTTTATTACTTGAATATGTCCTTTCATTTTTTCGTTTTTCATTTCATATTCTAAATTTAATATTCTTACATCTTGTCCTTTATATTTTGCATCAATAGTTATTATTTCATCACTAGCAATATATCCCTTTGGGGCTTTTGTTTCCTTTAATAAGAATTGAGATAAAGGCAAATCAGCTTTAAAAGTTGCTTTTCCGTTCTCATCACTTGTTGCAGTTTCTATTAAATCATTTGCTTTCATAATTACTTCGTTTTTATAGTTTATTATATCATTTTTAGCATATAAACTAAATTCAGCATTCGCAAGTAATCTTTCATCATCTTTGTCTTTTTTATAAACATTTACTTCAGCTTTTTGTCTTTCATTTGTAAAAGAGGCATTGTCAAATACTATTGAAGTGTTTTGATCTTTATATGTCAAAGAAACATTCTCAATAGTATCGCTTAATATAAAATTCTCTGGAGCTAAACATTCCTTTACAGAATATTCTCCCAAAGGAAGTTCTTTTGAAACTGCTTTTCCGTCTGCATTTGTTATTATTGTATCTACTAATTTACCCTTATTATATATTACTGCTCCATCATTTGCTGGGTCTAAAACATCTTCTCTAGCATAAATTTCATATTTTGCATTAGCAAGTCCTCTTTCTTCATATATGAATTTTCCATCTTTAAAGTCAACTAATACCTCGCCTTTCTTTTCAGCATTTATTTTTCCTTTTACTGCTTTATCTTTTTGTTTTATAGTGATTACTGGAGTGCTACCATCTGGCAATGTTTCATAAGCTATGTTTGAAGTTACTTCAAATTCTACTGGTTCATTTGAAATTAAGTAACCCTTTGGGCTTGACAATTCTTCTAGTTGATATTTTCCAGCTGGAAGTTGTTCATTTGTCATAACTGTTCCTGTTTCATCTGTTGTCCACGAATTTATGTATTTTGGTAATGGATTCCAACTCCAATAGCCAAAATATTCTCCTGTTTCTATATTTTTAATTTTAAATTTAGCACCACTAATCTTTATTGTTTTTTGAGTATCTATATCTTGTTTTACAATTGCAATAACAGATTTAAAACTTTTATCATTAAATATTCTCCAAGTTTGTGGCTCATCACTATCTTTAGTAATTTCTACTATAAAATCTGATACTTTGTATTTGTTATCTGGCACTTTCGTTTCTCTTACGACATATTTTCCAAAAGGCAACCTTTCACTTACTGCATAGCCTTTTTCATCAGTTACTAATATAGCAGTTTCTTTCCCCTTATAATTTTTAGCAATAGGGGCTTTTTCCCAAGAGCCATATTTATCTATATCTTTTTGAGATTTTATAGTAAATTCTACACCTTTTAATAATTCTGCCTCTCCACTATCATCACTAGAAACTTTTATTATTCTAAATGCTTGTGAAATTACTCTTTCTCTTACTGTTAAACTTTTTGTAACTATATTTACATTTTGATTTTCATAATTCAATTCAAAATCATATTCTGTTGTATCTAATGTATAGCCTTTACTTTCTTTGATTTCCTTTATAAAGTATTTTCCAAGATATAGATTATTCATACTAGCATTAGCATTATTATCAGTAACTAATTCTCCTACTTTTGCATTATCTTTATAAATAACACCATTGTCTGCTGGGTCTAAAATATCTTCTCTTGCATAAAGTCCATATACTGCACCAATTAGAGTAGCCTCTCCCTGTGCTTTCTTTCCAGTTTCTGTATCTTCTTTTGAAATTGATATGCTACCTTTTACCCTAGTATTTAAAACTGAAATTTCATATACTTTTCCATTCTCAACTACTCCAATATTTTCACTAACTTTTACTTGTACTGTGTATTTATTTGGGGCTTTGCTTTCTTTTACAAAATAATTTGCATAATCTAATAATGGCGAAATTGCCACACCCTCATTATTTGTAGTTATACTTGTAACTTTTTGATTATTTGAATTATATATATCAAAAGCTACACCAGCTTGTTTTACTACTTTTCCAGTTTCGCTATCTTTTTTAACAACTTTTATTTTTCCCTGTTTCCAGTTATTTGTTGCTACAAAACTTGTTGTTTCTGCTGGGTTTATTTTTGTACTTTTAATTGTGCTATCTAAAATTAAATGTTTTGGTACTGATACTTCTTGAATATATATTGTCGTAGGTTTTAATTTATCAATTGTTACTTTTCCATTTGCACCAGTTCTATATGTTCCTAAATCATCTGACATATCAGAATTATAACTAATTTTAAAAGATGTGTTAGGTACAAAATTACCTTTATTATCCTTCTTTGCTATTTCTAGCTTACCAAATATATTTATTTTTAAGTTTAAAGACATTGTTACTGGATCATTATAATGTAAAGCATATAATTGATTTTGAACTCCACTTCTGAAAGTAAAAAATACTGTTGTATCATTATCTGCTGTTTCTTCTTTTATCATTCCCCAGCTTTCCATTGTATTATCTGTTATTTTTAAAGTTTCTATATTGCAATCTTTACTAACAATTACTTGCATAGTATTTTCGCCTTTTGTATGGACAATTCTTACTCCATCCACAGTTCTGTCTATACTATTATAATCTTTTAATACTCCATTGCTATCTGTAAGTGTTTTTGTTTGCCCAGCATCAATCGTAATTGTTTCTTTTACAAAGCTAGGTCTAGTTTTCATTGTTGCAATTTTTGAGTTTATATCTGATTTAAAACTTTCGTATTGACTCTGTATGCTTGAGTTTTTAAAAGTTGCATTACTTTGTCCTAGTGTTTCCCATATCATTTGCTGTGTGAACACATAATCCATTTTTCTACTTTTCATAGATTCTGCCATTATTCCTCCGTCTATAACATAATTTCCGTATTTTGAATACCAGCCAAAGTATGCTACTTTGCAAGCCTCTTTTACTTTACTATCTGTTGGTACAGAGTGTGTTGCTGTTTCTATTGTTCCTGTTGTAGAGTTTACAAAGTGTTCCCCACAAAAAACTGTAATTCTTTCTCCTGTTTTATAGTTTACTAATCTTCTTAAAAGCATTCCTACATTTCCATTTCCATCTGTTGTGTAAACTTGTGAATCCCATTGTCCAGCTACCCATTGTCCACTCCCAGAAGATGATAATGCAAATATAGGTTGAATATTACTAAATATTGTTATAACTAAAAATATTATTGCTATAAGTTTTTTTCTTATATCTTTAAATTTTGTTTTTTCCTTTTCTTTCATAAACATTTCCTCCTTTTATTATTAAGTTGTCATAATAACTTAATAGGCATAAAAAAAGTAGGTGCAAAACTTTTACAGCTTTGTCCTACTCAATAATATTTAATCATTTTGTAATTAAATATCAAAATAATAATTTATAGTCCATTTGCTACAAAATGGGCAATCCCATATTTCATATCCATAAGGACAATTAGAATAATAATCTTCATCACTTATTTCATTATTACTCCATTTATCTCCCCATTTTTTTATTTCTGCTTTATATGTTGCTATTGCCTGTTCTTTTGTTTCAAACCATAATCCAGTATTACCCGAACTTATTCTATGTTTACTTTTATCACACTCCTTTTTCTCTGCTACACTTACTTCAATTTCCATATATTTTTCCTCTATATTCGTTGTATCTTTTTTTTCTGTTATTTCTTGTTGTATTGGTGTTTCAACAACTTCTTTATCTTTATTTTCTTTTGTTAATTGTGGTGTATTGTTATTATTTTCAATTTTAGTTGTTTCTTCTTTTACTTCAACACCAGATTTTTCTTGAATTTGTGTAACTTGTTGTATAGATTTTTTATTTTGTTCTTCTTTTGGTTCATCTTCTATAACTGGAGTCCTTTCAATTATTTCTTCTTGTGGAATAGAAACAACTTCTTCCTTTATTTCTGATACTGTTTGTTCTTTAATAATTATATTTTCACTTGTATTATCCACATTTTCAAATATATTTTGTGGAATACTAATCGTATTTATATTATTTTTTGAATTTGTTATTATACATGTCATATATCCTGACAATATAGAAGTTCCAAATATTAAAACAAAGGCTAAAAATACATATTTTTTCATAATAGATCATCTCCTTAATACCATTATAAAACGATTTAAAAGACAATCCCAAACCTTTTATTAAAACTTTTTATTGTCCGTAATCCATACCATCTGTAGATTCTACTGCTTGAACACAAAGTCTTTTATCTTTCTGTCCTGCAACACAAGTAATTAGTGTTATTCTATTATCCTCAGTTTCCTTTAAATAAGACCAATCTTCTTCACTTATTATTTCTTTGACTGTTACAACATATCTTTTAGTTCCATAGTTAGTTTGATAAAATATTTCACTACCAACTTTAATTTTCTTTAAGTTCTTGAAAAAATCTCCTTGATTACCTGAATTATGAGATGCTAAACCTATATTACCTTCATAAATTGAAGTAGAAGGAAAATGTCCTATTGTTTGTGATAATGTAGATAATTCAACACTTTCTCTAATTGGAGCATTATCAAGTAAAATATCAGGTATTGTAAGAGTACCTATTTCATCATCATAATGTATTATATCTTGTTCTATATTTTCTAGTGGTATATCTTCTAAATCTTTATTATCTCCAATTTCTATGCTTTCAGCATTTTTATTAGCTTTAATATATGGATATTTGACAGCAAAAAAAATAACTCCTGCAAGAGCTAAAATTCCAACTATAATTATTGCAATTAAAAACTTATTTTCTTTCTTCATATTTGCCTCCTAAATTCTAGTTTCTATTCTGTAATTTTCATCATCTGTATTAACTAGCATTTTGATTTTTGTATTACCTTTTGCAATAGTTATCATTTTTCCTTGAATTTTATTTGTTAATCCTTTAGAGAACTCTAATTTATATCTATTAGTTGTTTCAAATAGAGAAAATCTAGTTAAGTTAATTGTATTATTTGTTTTCATTCTTGTTTTTCCAACTTTTTTATATTCTCCATTTTTGTAGTTATATACAGTTACATTTCTAGTTAAGAAAAATAAAATTACTAAAACACATCCTGTAGTTCCTCCAACAACTGGCATTATATTATTCTCTTTTTTCTCCTCAACAACTTCAGGTATAGAATCAGGAACTTTATTATATTTTAATCTATATGTTTCTATTTCTTTACTTGCTGTACCTGTATATTTAGCTACTACACTATAAGTATTAGGATAATCTACTCTTTGCTTTCCTGCATAATAACATTTTGCAGTATAAACATCTGCGACTTCATATTCACCTATCTTCTTAGTTGTTTCTACTTTCCACTCAATATTTAATAAATCTAATGTAATTCTATCTTTTACTGTCTGTTTAGGAAGAAAATCAAGGTCATTTCTTGATAATCCATTATAGTTTATTGTTTCTTCTATTAAATCCTCTCTATAACCATTGTAGTTAGTTTTAATCTGTATATTATCCGTATTTAAAACATATTCTCCTACATAACCATTTTTATCAAAACTTATAGTAGTTCCTAATTGATTTATAATACTATCTAAATTCTTAGTTTTACTTGTTATTTTCTTAGTGGTATTTATTTCAATAGTATCTAGTGTAGTTCCTCCTGTAACTTCATAACTATCAAATGTATATTTATCTCCAAATACTTCAATATCTTTTTCTATATTTTCTATAAAAGAATTTTGTTCTTTATCTTGCACTAAATAAGTTCTATAACAATTTAATTTATCATCAGTAACATCAGTTTTATCTAATGTTACTGCAAAACAATTTGTAGCAGTAAGTAAGGTGCAAAAACTACATACTGCTAATATTCTTTTTAAAATCTTCATTGTACGCTCCTAAAATATATCTATTATTCCTAATTTATTAGCAATATAAGTAGCTCCTATAGAGCATAAAACTATAATTCCTAAATAAAACAGAATATTAAATATTCTTGATAAAACACTAAATAAAAAAAGTAGTGCTTTTATAACAGGATTCTGTTCATTAACAACTACTTCTTCTTTGTATTTTTCTTTTAATTTTTGTTTTTTTAAATATTCTTTATATAAGTTTTTACTCATCTTTTACCTCTTTTTCAAAAAACTAAATAAACCCTTTTTCTCAATCACTTCAAGTTTATTAGATTTTTCAGCAATATAATCTTTGAATATTTCGTGATAAGTTTCTGCATTTATATTGTTGTTAAAAGTATCTGTTGTATAATCTGAAAAATAAATATGCTTGATAACTTTTGATAAAAGCTTTCTTATTTTTGCTTTTTCTTGATTACTAGCGAAATTAAAAATATAATTTATATCTTGCATTTCTTTTAATAAGAATATAGCTCTAAAAGTATCATCATATTCCCAAGGTTTAGTACCTCCCACAATTACTTTTACTTCTTTCGACATAAAATTATCTAAAGTAGATTCATCTAAAACTCCGTAATCATAAATATAAAAATCATAGCCATATTGCATAGCATCAATTTTGCTGTCATTACTATATAAGTCAATTCCGTTATATGAGAAAAATCCATTTTTCTTAACAACACCATCTAATTTTTCTAAATTCTTTACCTCATTTTTATCATTGCTACAAATATAACAAGCATTCATATTAAGACCTTTTAGAAACATTGTAATTAGTATGGCTTGTGTTGTAACTCCAATATGTTTTTCTGTTCCTGCAACAGCTATATTTACAAATTGCTTTAGTTTTTTATATTCTTTTTTTATAATTACTTTATTCTTTTTACCATCTTCTATTTTTTGTCTAAATCTGACTGCATCCTTATATTGACAACCTTCTTTACTTAAACAATTCTTAAATTGTTCTTTTTGCTCATAGTAGTTATCAGCATTTACAAAATTATAAATTCCTTCATTAAAGAGTTTAGCAAGTAAATTATTTCCTTCCCTAAAACCTAAAGCAACTACTATAATTTTAATATTATACATAGATTTAATTGCTACAACAGACTGTACTATCTCATCTTCTGTTTCCTTTGTAGATGCAATATCAATAATTATTTGATTATAATTATTTAAGTTTCTAAGTTCTTGTACTGCAAACCTTTTTAAACTCTCCACACCTGTTAATACCTGTGGACTTTCAAAGCCATTCTCTTTACATACTTCATAAATTAGTTTTTCATTTTCTCTAGTAATTGCTAAAATCAATTTTATCAGCTCCTTCCTTTAAACAAGAAAAAAGACTGTCATTTCTGACAATCTTTAATATACTTTTTTTACTCATCATATTTTAAGTCTAATTGAATTCCCAATAATTTACCTGACTCATTATTATCCGTTAAATGTAATTGCGTATTTTCATCTATAATACTTTTTATTTCACTGTATTCTTCTTCTGAAGTAGCTCCTTTTACAGTATCTAAAAAATCTTCATTTAAAGTTACTATATATTGAAATCCATACTCTTTTGTGTATTCATTTGCTATTTTTATACATTCACTTTTTTGTCTTGGATCAATATCTGAAAATAATCTACTATCGTGGCAAATAAATCTAACATTATTGTTATATCCATTTAACATTATTGTATAGTCATAACAAAATATTTTTATACCATTAACTCCATCTGAAGAATCGTCCTGTATTTCAACTGAAACATTAAACCTATTTTGATTTTTTTCACTTTCGTTATTATCAATTTGTATTCCTGAGGTCTTATTTGGATAAAATCTTTGAGCTAATTCTCTAAAAACTAAAATATTTTGATTAATTATGTCTTTGGAATCTTTTAAATAATTATTTGTTATTATATTTTCTTGCTGTAAATTAATATTTACATTGTTTAATTCATTTTTATATTTTTCTATTAACTCTTTATAATCATTTAATTTCTCTAATCTATTTTGATATTCATTTAATTTACTATTTAAAGAATTATATTCTTCTAACGCTCCATAAGCTCCCAATAGTTTTAAATTCTCATCTAACGCTACAGATAATCTTTGTTTTTGCTCTTCAATTTCTTTTATTCTGCTCTTTAATTCATTTTTTTGCTTTATAAGTCTTTTTACTCTATTATCCAATAGTTTGTTATGAAAATTCTCCACCTCTTCTAATTTTTTAACAATCATATCATTTAATTCAACTTTTGCTTCTTCATACATAGCTATTATTTTATCTTTTGATATATCTGTTTTTATGCTTAGACTTTTATCAATATTCTCAATCGCACTTTTCATTAACAACAAATCATTTTCTAAATTATTAAGTTCAATTTGCTCTTCATCTGCCTCTTTTTTTATTTCATAATAATTATCTGCTATTTTAAAATTTTTTATTTCTTCTTTCAAATTTTCTATATTTTGTTCTAAGTCTATAATACTGACATCAATTTTTTCTTTCTTTTTAAAGAAAGATTGAATAGTTTCATCTTTTTCAAATATTTTTTTAGCATCTGTTACTTCTTTTTTCTTACACACTAATTCCTTTTTCGTATCAATTAAACTAACATCCAATCCTAATAAATAACTATTACATAAATTTTTATTATATTCTGTTTCTTTTGGAACAAATGTATCATAATTATCATAACTATATTTGTTAGGTCTTATAAATCTAGATATTAATGGTCTATATGTTAGGTACTTATATTTGACTTTATCAAGGAAAAATAAAGTAGCACCCATAAATTCATTAAATTCAGTTACTGTCATTTCTTTTCCATTTAAAACTATTTTATTTTGATTACTACATTTTCTTGTTGCTGAATAATAATTATTATCAATTTTGAATTTTAAAGTAAATTCCCAATCATTTAAAGAATTTTCAAATGATTTTATTTTACTACATCCTAAACAAAAATGAATTATTCTTACCATAAGCGATTTTCCAACACCATTATATGTGCTTTTATTATTTTTTTGCTCATTAGATTTACCACCTATAATAAAATTTAATCCGTCTTTAAATTTAACTGTTTGAAAAGAGGGCTTATTTGCACTAAGTTCTATTAAATACATTATATATTCCTCCTTCCTCGTTTATATCTATCGCACCTATTGAATATAAATAATCTATAGCCAGTAAAATACTATCTGTATTATTATAAATTTTTCTATTTTTATTGTTATCAATTATCTGATCAGTATATGAAATAATTGCATCTAATGATTTTACATTTTTCCCTAAACATTGCAGAATTATTCCACCTATACCAATTAAAGATTCTGATAAATTAATATGTTTTTTTGGCATCAACATTATTAATTCTCCTTGTTATTTGGGTTTAAAAAAATATCACAAGCTTCAAAATAATATGACATTAATATATATATTGCATTCATTATAGATATATTAGGATTTTCAGGTATAATTTTATCAACTATATAGAAGAATCTTATTGAACTAGAATCTTCAACATCATCTTTTATATATTTTTTAGATTCTTCATATATTCCAATTAATACCTGCTGAACTTTTGCTCTCTCAAACTCTCCTTTATTTAAAAAGTATTCTTCTAATTGTCCTGTATAAATTGAATGCTGATTTAATATATTAGAAACTTCTTTATTCAAATTATTAAATCTTATTTTTTCATCCATCTCAGCAGGAGTAATTAGTGATTCATTTGAATTAAATGATAACTTCATAATTCCTTCTATTACATCATTCAAACTTAGGAAAGACAAATTACACATTGGAACACTTATAATATTTCCCAATATTTCTATTATATCTTCATCTTTTAGTTGAAAAAAAATACTTTCCAATTGGCTTGCTAATAATAATTTAGTTGTAATATTATATTTTTTTCCCATTTCTAAAACTTTCGCATTTATTGTAGGATATGCCCCCTTATATTTATCATTCATAACAAAATTATATTCATTAATTTTGCATAAATCGTCCCAATATGACATTAGCCCATCCAAATCATTTTCAATTTTCTCCATAGCCTCTTTAGCATCGATTTTTTCTGGAGCATATACTTGATAATATATTCCTTTAGATGGAATATACCCATCATTCTTTCTATCTCCTAAATTTCCTTGTGTTTTTATGGTTGTAAATTCACTATCGTATTTATTCATTATTTTTGTAAAGAAATTTTGAAATTCATATCCATCTTTTTGATAAATTTTTAATTGAAAAAATTTTTGTGCAATAACTTTTTCTTGTAAATTCATTTTTTTAACCCCTTATATGATTCTTTACAAATTATATTACAAATTAATATTTTTTTCTACTTTTTCATAATATTTTATCAAAATTTTTTTATACTTCATTTCCCCTCGAATCCCATCCATCTGCAGTCTGTCTTGCAAATAATTCAATTCGCGTCAAATCTCCAACAAGTTCTATTATTTTTTCTCTTACAATATCAGGTTTCTTACTGTGTTCTTCAATATGTGTATCTATTATTTGTGATACTTTATTTGATTTTCTTTTTATTGTTCCCTTTGTTCCAATTAAGCAAAGTTCAGAATTTGCTCTAGTCCAATGTCCCATACCAAAGAAAAATGTATCACTTTTCTTATTTCTTTTAACCCAATTAAATCCACAAGTTTTATACTTAAATCCCCATTCTTTCATAACTTTTAATCCATCTAATAAACAGGGAAATGTAACCCATAAAAAAAGAATACAATCACGATTAGAAATCTTTTTTATTGTATCATTCATATTTACTATATCTTCTATATTCATTGTTGGATAATGATTTTCCACTGTTCCCATTCCATTTCTCCAAGTGTTATATTTCCAAGGAGGATCAGCATAAATTATATTGTATTTCTTATCAGTTGTATAAATATCTGTTACCAATTCACACCTCCTTATTTCCAAATAAATATTCTCTAGGATTTACAAAATCTCCACTTTGTGATTTTCTTATTTCAAAGTGTAAGTGCGATCCTGTACTATATCCAGGATTCGGATCACGATTCGGATCTCCTCCTTGAATTCCAACTACAGTACCTTGTTGTATTTCTTGTCCTTCCATAACATCAATCCTAGCTAAATGTGCATAGAAGGTATAATAAATTGTGCCATTTACCGTATTATGTTGTACTTCTACACAATTTCCATATCCTCTTTGTACTCCTGCCCAAACTACAGTACCTTTTTCAACTGCTGTTATATTTGAGTGCCAAGTTCCTGCTAAATCAATTCCAGTATGAAAACTTTGCTTTCCAGTAACAGGATGAATTCTTGCTCCGAATTCACTTGTAACAGTTGCATTTTGAACAGGCATAGGAAAAGTACCATTATATTCTAATTCTCCTATTGTAACTGTAGGTGCATAAGTATCGTGCATTTCAACTAATGAATAATATGAACTGTCTGTAGTTTTTCCATCATCTCCAAATCCAAAAAAACTCTTTATTTTATCAACAGTAGAAGTAATTGCAAAGAGAGGAATTAAAATTATAAGTGTTACATTAACAATTAAAATAATAATTCCAATAACTAATCTTTGCCTTTTTTCTTCATCTGTAATTTGACTTATTACTGCCTGAGCTATAATTTTTGCTGTATGTGGATCAACTGCCATTAACGACCACCACCTTTACCAAAATACTCAAACTCTATAGGGAATATATCAAACCTTACAAATATCCTGTTTGAGCCAATGATAAATAATGCTAACCCTCTTTTCTTTTTATATAAAAACTCTGCTTGTGCCTCACTAAGTTTAAATAATTCTGTAGATTCTTCTAAGTTCTGTCCATCAGTACCCATTAAGATTTTATATGTTGCCATATCTAGTATTGCTTGTCCGTACATTTTAACAGATCCATCTAAGAAATCTACAATTGAGTGAGAAATAATAATTAAACTTCCTTCATATTTTCTGCATCTCTTAGCGACATTTCTTAAAAATATCAATGTTTGTGGAACTTCAGGATCAATAAGCAAATATGCCTCATCACATACAAGCATTGTTTTTTCTTCTTTATCTTTACTCATAATTTTCCAACAATAAGTTAGAATATTAAAGTATTGTGCTTTTTTGATTCTATCTGAAGCATTTTGCAAATTATATGTATCAAAACATACGACTTTTGCAATATCATCAACTGAAGTATAATCATTGAATAAACCTTTTTCTGCTCCTATACTTATTCCTCTAAGTAAACTCTTTAATGTAGAAAAAACTTTTTGCTTATCCTCATCTTTTTCGTTCTCTGCTTTTTCTTCAAGTAAATTATATAAATCTGTCATTATAGGAAATTTATTGTTTGGAATACCTGTAATATCAGTATCCCAAGTTATATTGAATTTTCCATATAATTCTTCTAATACTTCCTCTAAATATGCTACTTGAATTGAATTTAATTCAGGATATAGTAATTTAAAGAATGTTCTTAAAGTTTGGAAATGTAGAGCCATTGCTCCCATTCCTTTTCCTTCATCTTTATAGCCAGCTTCTTCCTCATTCTCATCATCTAAAGGAACTGCTTTTATTTGCAGAGGATTTATAATTCCACCTTTTCCACTACCGATGTCAATCCACTTTTCGTTTAATTTCTCAGTCATCTCTTTATATTCCCTCTCAGGATCTATTAAAATAACCTTTGTATTAGTCATATATTCATTTAAAATTAAATGTTTAGCAACAGTAGATTTTCCTACTCCTGCTGTTCCCATAATTACAAAGTTTGAGTTAGTTCTATCTCCTCCTCTTTTCCAAGGATCAAGAATTACAATTCCTCCCTTTGTATCTTTAGCAAAGTAATATTTATTTCCATCATTAAAGCCTGAACTTGAAAAAGGAAGTCCACCTATCCAAGAACTCTCAAGCATATTTCTATCTGCTATTTCCTTTATTATTGGATCAGTAATAGCAAAAGGCGACATTAACTTAAATGAGTTTCTACTCAAATTAGTTAATAATCGCCCTTTCATTTGCATTGTTGCAAGTTTAGTTAATATTGCTTTTGACCTTTGTTTTAATTCCTCCATATCTTCAGCAATAACCATTATTGCTATTGTAACATATACTACAGTTTCACCATTCATATCAATTTTTTCAATAAGTTCTCTAGCATCATTTATTTCTCTTTCTGTTCTTTGTCTTAATATTTCATCTTTTATACTATCATATTGAATTTCATTTTGCCTTATACCTTTACTTATATTTTGCATTAATGTATCTTTTTCTGTGGGAGATATATTTAATGTGCATACTGTATTAGGAATATTAGCAATACTTTCAAGCCATCCAACTCTTACCTTTTGAGGATATTTTGTAATTGCATAAACCCTACCTAAATAATCTCCAACTCTAAAATAGTTTTTCTTATATTCTATTCCACCTATTGGACTTAATATATTAAGCAAAGTTTGATTTTCCATTATTCTTTCAATTTCTTTCTTTTTCAATTTAAGCCTCCTTCAACATCAAAACTTTATCTTCAATATCGTTATCTTCTCTATGAGCATAATTCATATTTAAAAAGCTATTACATAATTGTATAAGTGAAGGCTCATCAAGAATTTCAGTTTTTATGCTACATCTCTCAAATTTATTACTTAAATCTAAACATCTTTTTAATAAATCTTTTTCTGCATTATCATCATGTTTAGCATTTATCATCAAAAAAGATTGTCTTTCAACGATTTCTCCGTTTAATGACAATCTTTGCACTTCTTTCAAGTGTGTTTTTAATAATCTTTTTTGTATTGCATTATCTGTAGTATTTATTATCTCATTCAAATATTCTTGTAAAGGAGATATATCAACAGCTCTTGCAATATTAAAATATTTCATTTCTCCTTGTTCTGAAGAAAGTTCTGCTGAAAGTTCATTTATTAAACTTTGTTTTTCTCTTTCAGTCAGTAATTGTGTATTTATAGAATATATTTTAAGTCCTGCTATTACATTTCCATCTCTTGTATAAATATAATTATTTCTAATATCTAAAATACCAACTTCTTCATTACAAGTAAGCTCTTTAGTCTTTTTACTAAATATACTAAATAATTTTCCCAAGTTTCTACCTCCATTTATTATAGTATTTATATCTAAATTGTTTTTGTGTATTTGCAAATTCAATTAAAAATTTAATCTGCCTTGTAACACATAAATTATTTTCATCTTTAGCAGTTGCTATAATTGTTCCTGCAACTCCTATAAATTCAATTACAACAGGAAGTAAGAAATTATCCTGTAGTTTATATATAATCAAGCTAATAGGAAGTAAACAAGCAAAAACAATTACTGTAGATATAAGTTCCTTTACACCATATCCTTTAAAAAATTCCATTCTAGTTTTTACATTAGATGGAATATATAGCTTATAATCATTTTCATCATTCATTAAAATTTCCTCCTTATTTTAGTAGTGTTAGAGGTTTACCAACCTCCATCACCACCTCCTCCTTGACCTCCTCCTGAGAAGTAAGTCGGCAAAATACTTCCTGTTCCATAATAATTTTGTACTAAGTCGAGTATCACAAATATTAACTCAGCTATAATTCCAAAAACTATAGTATTTCTTATTTTCCTTTTAGATGATCCTTGTGCTTCTTCATCATAGATCATCTTTGTTAAGCAAAATATCACTCTAAAAATTACTCCAAGTGGTATTATCACAACTCTTAACAAACTTATTATTTCATTTAATGTATCCATATTTTACCCTTTCTTTAATGTACTAAGTTTTCTCTTAATTTGAGAAGAAAGTTCCATAGTTTTACTTGTAGTAACTATTACATTACTAATTCCACCTGTTCCTCCTCCAAGCATAAATTCTTGTAAGAATTTAGGTGTTTTAATTGCCAAAATAATTGCAGCAATTCCAAATAACATTTTCACATTTATTAGCAATACTATTGCTATCTTGCATAATATAATCTGTACTAAAATTGTTAGAATACTTTTTATTAGCTTTTCAGAATATGATTTAAAAACTCCTCCATCAGGATTTACTAAACCAACACAAGCTAGAGAAAATCCTAATTTTAATACAAACATTTCTAAAGCTCTCATTAAAAATTGGATATATAAAACAAATAATAATATTAAGCCAATTAAAGCAACTATAGAATTAAATAATCCTGTTGTTGCTATATTAGCAATAGTTGTAGTAAGTGATATGTTATCAGCCATATTCATTGTCTGTAACATAGTTTCTCCAAACGATTTAGCAATTTGTACTACCCAATCATAAAGAACTGAAAAACTAACAGCCATTGCTATTGCTCTAATAAAATAGACTATATAAGTAAGAGGAGGTGTATCAGCCTCCCCATCAGTCCACATTATATACATATCGAAGCCTTTTTTTAAGAACTTTAAAACTATCATTGATATAGCCAATGTTAAAATAAGTGCTTTTAACTGAGAAAAATCAATTACTGTACTTCCAAAATTTGAAGATATGTAATTTTCTGAATTAAAGCACATATCAATAAGTCCATTAAATGCTGAGTTTATTACTGTATCTGCTCCACCAATAACATTGCTAATTAACCCAGTTAAAATTCCTTCCAAAATGTACCTCCTTATTTATAATATCCAACTATTAAATTGATTAGCCCACTTGCAACAATTACTCCAACACAACAAATAATTGCTATTTTTATTCTTGAATCCCATCTCTTGCCATCCATTTCATCACTTGATGATTTTCTAAGCAAATAATATCCAACTAATAAAACAGTTAAAACAGGAGCTAAAATTAAAAGCCAATTTGTTAAATCAGTTATTAAATTTTGTGTTCCTGTTGCTATTTTGCTGTCTTGTACTCCTGCAAAACAAGTGCTTGTTGAACAAATAAAACTTGTTATAACAAGTCCTGCTTTTCCTATTTTTCCTACATAATTTTTTATTTTTTCTTTTATCTTCTTCATACATAAATTCTCCTTATCTATACATATTCCAAATACCCCATAGTTTTATATCTTCAATTTCTTTTATAGGTCTTTTTCCTTCTCTTTCAAACCTTAACTTTCTGTTATGTTCTTGATCTCCCATTCCAAATGAAGTATTAAATCTCCATTTTGAAATATCAGGAAGTTTTGTAATAATAGGAAATATACCTGTTTGAATTACTAAAACATAAGGTCTTTCTATTCTTAAAATCTCATCTTCTGTAAGTAAATTTCTGCTAATTAAATTCATAGACTCTGAGTTACTGCCACTTTGATATTTACTATAACTACTAGATCTACTATAACTTGAAGTAGTATAGCTTCCTAGCTTTTTTGCAATTACTGAAGCTGTTTCGTTTGAAGAAGTTTTAAGATAAATCCAAGTCTGACAATTATCTCTAATATTTTCTGCTATATCTTTTCCATACTTATTTTCAAGTTGTGAAAAAGACTGCAAAAACAAATTAAATCTTATTCTTCTTCCTCCTGCTACAGTTAGCATATTACTAAAAGCAGGTATTGTAGTGAAGTTTCCAAACTCATCTAAAATATAATTAACTCTTACCTTTAGTTCTCCACCTCTTTCATCAGCAGATTCAACAAGTGAAACATAGTTCTGATATACAAAAAGTGAAGCTAAAGAGTAATATGTTGTTTTCTCATCAGGAAGTATAATATAAGTTGCTGTTTTCTTTTCTCCTGCCTGTTTCAAACTAAAATCGCTTTTACAAGTCATTCCATAAATACTTTTACTTGTAAATAATCTAAGTGTAGTAAGTGCTGAAGTAAAGAAAGAACCTCTTGTTTTCTCAGGTGCAATTCGTGCAATATTAAATATTGTACTTGCAGGATGCTCAGGAGGTAAATTCTCAATATACTTATTTATAGGCATCTGTTGTCCTACTGTTTTACACATTTCAGAAATAAATGAAAAAACATTAGTTAAATTTTGATATTCAGGATGTTCTCTATTATCAAAAACAACACTCATAATTGCACCTGCAATTACTGACATTTCGCCATCTCTCCATATTTTTTCCATTTTGGAATCTTCGTTTCCAACTAAACTTTGTGTAATATCCCAAGCATATTCTTCAGCTTTTCTATAGTCCTCTCTATTTACTGCATCAATAACAGGTTGTAAGAAATTATATCTTGTACTTTTAGTAGGATTTTTAAAGTCTAAAGTTATAATTTCATAACCTAAATCTTCTAAGAATTTTGATGTATAATGAAATATCTCAGCCTTTGGATCTGAAATAATCATTGACTCTCCTGCTAATCCTAAGTTTCCTACAGTTTGCAATACTATACTTCTTGTTTTACCACTTCTTGTAGCTCCAACAACTAAACTATGAATATTATCATCAATATAATAAATATTTTCATTTTTTCTATTTTTCTCATAGCCAACTATAATTCCACCTGAATTAAAAGTAGTATTTATATCACTTAAAGTATTACATTTAAAAAACCTCTTAAATTCTCGTTTTGTTAGCCATCTTGCTGTTCCGTGCTGTCCTTGTCCCATTATTTCTGGAGTTTTTAAATTATCTGTAATACTTACAGTTCCACTTCTAAAGTTATTTCTACTATTTAACCCAAATAGCATAAAAATCATAACTTCTACAAGGAGATAGACAAGAAAAAATAGTAGTAATAATTGCTTATCCACTACTATTTCCGAAAATTCTATTTTTGCAAGTTTTGTATGAATTGTAGCACTTAAAAATATGCTTAGGGGGATATTAAGCATTGATAAAACTGCTATAATTCCAATTTTTCGCTTATTCATCTTCCATCTCCTCTCCTTGTTCTTGTTCCTGAGTTTGTTCTAACTCGAACTCTATTTTGTATGTTTTTATCTGTTCTTCTGTTAAATCTTTAAAGTCCTGATTTTTTACATCATTTCCTGTAATTATAAAGTTACCTCTAATATTTAAGCCATCTATACTTCTGTTAATTGGCAATAATTTTCTAAAGGCATCTTCATCATAAACTATAAGAACATCTTTATATTTAATAACTTCAATTCTTTCATTACCTATAATTCTTCTTAAAGTATTAAGTCTATTAGGTATTACTTTTTCTTCAGGGTTTTTGTTATTTTCAACTATGAGAACTAGCATATTCTGTTTATCAATAACTACCACCTCCTAGAATTCCATATCATCTAGTTCTTCAGTACTGTAGTGCATTTCAATAGCAAGTTGCTTTTTAGCACTCTTATTTAATTCAGTTAAGGTAGTTGTATCTTCAGCTTGTTTAGTTCTACTAAATTGTTCTATAATTTCTGCAAGACTTGAATGTATGCTTTTATATCTTGCTTTTTCATTCTTAACACCTTGTATTTTCTTCTTTGTTTTCTCCTTAAAGTATTGCTCCATATTTTCTCGTAAATACTTTTCATTATGAAGTTTTTTATCACTACATTTATAGCCATTTGGAGTAGTATAAATTATGCTTAATTTTTCTTTGCTCCAATTTACTTTATATCCTAGCTCATTCATTCCTCTAAAAAAGTCATATTTGTTTCTTGACTTTTCCATAACAATATCAATATCATCTGCTAAAACTTGTTTCCAACTAATCCCTTTAATTCTAGCCTGATATTCATTTATTTTAATGTCTGAAACTTTTGATTTATGATCTATTATAGAAAGTCCATACTCCTTACATATTTTGTTCGAATAATCCTTGATTTTCTGTAAGTCATATTTGCTCTGATGAAATTTTAATCCTGTTCTAAAATTTACAGTATTTATTACTATATGATTGTGTATATGCTTTCTATCAATATGTGTAGCAACTACTACTTGAAAATCTTTAAAATATTCAGCCATTTTTAATCCTATTTCGTGAGCCTGTTTATATGTTAATTTATCTGTAGGAGAAAAAGATTGAACAAAGTGTATTTTTTCTCTACCTCCTAGCTTTTTATACAACTGCTTAACCTCAATCATTTCTTCGTAAGCTGTTTCAGGTATGCAATCTTTACCTGATATTAGCTTTTTATCTGTTTTTTCTTCTTTGCATATATAATCTAAGGTCTTTCTTAAACTGACCTTGTTGTTAATAAATTTAATGATTGCCATATTTTTTGTAACTCCTTTTTCGCATTATCTAATTCAACACAAGTTATAATTCCACTATTAGCAAGTCTTGTTAATTGATTTATATTATTACCAATTCTTCTTAGCTCCGTAATCATTTCAGGTAGTGCATTTATAACCACAATTTCATTGTTAATTGCACTTTTAATTAAATACTCTGAAACATTTTGATTTGCTTGTTTGCTTTTTAAAGCTATTTTCATTTTTTCTTCAGGAGTTACTCTAATTTCTATTCTGTCTGACTTTTTCATTTATCTCCTTCCTTGTGTTAATAGCTTATATGGTGTAACCACTCGATCAAAAAAGGTACTTTTGCTCCATTTGTACTTACAAATGGGAATCTTGCTATGTATCGCTGTCGCTCTTAAAGTAATCATCTAATAATTTCTTAATTAAAATACTGAATTCTTTATCTGAATTAAATCGGTCTTTATATTCTTTAAATATCTTCCTATCTAATTTTCCAGTAAATTTTTCTACTTTGATTTTTTCATTTTTTAGTATTTTTAAAACTATTTCATAAGTAATATTATTTTTCTTTAATCTAATTTTTTGAGCTTGAACAAGTGTTAATTTTATTTGTTCATCTTCTATAACTTGATTTATAATCTCTTGTTCTTCCTGTGATAAATAAGATAGTTCAACTCCTGCTTTTATAGGTATAATTTCATTATTTATTTTTTCTTGTAGTGTATTTATAAGTTCTGTAAGTCTAATATATCTGTAAATTTGAGCCAAGCTTGTATTTTTCTCCTGAGGAGAATTTTCGTTAAATTCCTTGATATTACTCATATTAGAGTTGTTTTTTAGTATTTCCATTTTCATTTTATAAGCATAGCCTTTTTCAACAGGAGGTATTTTATCTCTATTACAAAGGTTAGTATCTATCATAATTAGAGTAGCTTTATTATCATCACATTCCACAATTTGAGCAGGAATTGTGGATAATCCCAACCTTTTTGAACAATTTACTCTGTTATGTCCTGATATAATTTCGTATTTTTCACCATCAATTTTTCTAATAATAATAGGTACTAAAACTCCGTTTTCTTTAATACTTTCTAATGCTTCTTGTTCTTTAGTTTCATCATACATAGAAAAAGGTTGCCTTTTTCTAAAAGCAACCAATTTACTTAATTCAATATTTATAATATTATTAGTATTTTCTACTTTTTTTGTTTCTATTTTTTCTGTTGTATCAGATGTTTTATCAACAACAAACTTTTTTCTAACTTCTTCAATACTCAAAATAAATCCTCCTAAAAAAGAGCTAGTCAAAAACTAACTCTTACTCAATACATTCTATTAACAAATTTATTCCATCTTTAAATCCTTGTTTATAGTATTTATCTAATGTTGCAGTTTCTATTTTTAACATATCTTCTAAAGTTAGATCTAAATATTTGTCAATTTTCTTTTTTAACCTTTCACTGTGAAGTTTGTTAATTAGTTTCCTAAGTTTATTTTCATTGCCATTTTGTTTAATTTCATAACTAACCTCTTTTTCATATTCACTTCTCTTTGCAAGAACACCTTGTTCTCTATCCCAGTAAATTGATTCTAATATTGTTTCTTTTGGCATAATTTTTTACCTCCTCGTGAATATTATATATTGATGTAAAAACTTATCCAAAACCTTTTTGTGAATTTTTTTAAATTTCCATATCATCCTCATCTTCCATAGCTTCAAGATCTTCTTCAGCCTCCATATCCATTTTTACAGTTATAAACTTCATAACATTATCGTCTATTCTGTAATTTCTCTCTATATCAGAAATATCTTCATTTTTTCCGTAAAAAGTATATATAGCATAATGTCCTTCTTTATTTCCTTGAATTTCATAAGCCAATTTTTTCTTTCCCATATCTTCAACTTTAACAGGTTGGTTTGAAAATTTTTCAAAATTTTCTTTATATTTATTTATTGTATCTTTTATTTCTTTATCTTTTAATGTAGGTTTTATAATTATCACACTTTCATATTTGTTCATATATTCTTCCTCCATATTTTTTATTTCATTTTTTAATTTTATATTTTCTTCAATAACTAAAGTTTTATCAATTATATCCATATCGTTATCTTTATATTCTTTATTAACTAATCTTTCGCTTACCATACTTAAATGCTCATTTTCAGTTACTATAATATGATCTAAAAGCTCCAAATTAAATACTTGTAAAAATTTACTAGTTATATTAGTAAAGTGCAAATCTTCAGAACTTGCTTTTAAACTATTTGAAGGATGGTTATGTACTAAAATAATTTTATCACTTCCTGACATTAAAGCTGTTCTTAATATATCTTTTGAATCTATTTCAATGTTTTTATTTGTACCAAGTCCCATTAGCTTTAATGTTCTTATATTATTTGTCCTATCTAATCCAATTAAAATCATATTTTCCTGCATAGCATTTCTTATTTCTTTAACTTCCTCTAACTGAACTACATCATTTGTACTTTTTATTTTGATGTCCTTTTTATAATCTTTTGGAGGTTTTTTCTGTATTTCAATTTCCATACTAAAATTCCTCCATTTCCTCGTCTTCTTCTATTTCTTCTAAAATGATAGTTCTTTCTTCTAAGTCTTTCTTGATATCATCAATTTGATTATCTTCAATGGATTTAAAGCATGAGTTTTCGTAATCATCTCCAACTACAAAACAATTTCCTGCAATATAATCATAATCAAATTGTAGGTTAGGTTTTAAGTTTGTAATCTTACCTTCTTCATTACATATAAGAAGTAAATTATCTTTATAAGGCACAACTTCTATTAGCCCTCCAACTAATTTTTGCTTAGCCTCTAAAGTGTCATCAATTTCCATTATAATAGGATCTTTTCCAACTTCTTTAAATACAATTTTCAACTTTTCCTTTTCTGTATCATATTCTTCAATGAGTTCTGCTAAAGTATATAATTCTAAATCTATATTAGATTCATCCATATCAATATAACCATTCTCTAATAAAACTGTATTGGTACACATACATCTATCTCTACCATACTTTTCATAGTCAAAATACATAGATAAATCGTTTTCTTCTAGTATTCTTGCAACTCCCCATTGTTCAGCCATTGTATAACCAAATTTATGGTCAAGACTTGCATTTGTTACATCATCTTCATAAGTATAAAATGGTATGTTGTTTTCCTGTTTTATCAGATTCATCAATTCTAACTTTGATAACTCTTTATCTGCCTCTACATAAGCATTTATTGCATTTATATCCTGTATTTCTTCAGCAACCTTTGCCAATAAATTTAGTTCTCTTATACTGTCAAATTCATAAACTTTATAAGGTAGATCCGTTTCAAAATCATTAATCATATATTCCTCATATTCTTCGTTTAGTCCAACTACATTTTTTAAAAAATCATCAATTTCTGTTTTTGATTTTGGTAGTTCTAACCATCCTCCAACAAGCTTTCCTTCATTATATTTTCCTAAGTTTCCAATCCAAACATTAAGCATATATACTCCTTTCCATAAAAAAAGAGCTAGTATAAACTAACTCAAATTCTATATTTTTTGTAAAATATCTTTCATTAGAACTTCATCAACTAAACTATCTATCATTTGTTGATATTTAGCAAGTACAGATATTTCGTGTGTATTAGGAGCTTTGTGTTTTAATTTTATTTCTTTTTCCACATTTTCTTTTAATTCTAAAATATATTTTTCTCTCTCAAATATTTTAATATCTAGCTGTCCTATAAGTTCTAATTCTTGTTTTCTATATGGATAATTTTTCTCCATATTTGCTAAAATCATTTTTCCATATTTTCCAAAAATCATTTTTAATCCCTTCTTTCTATAACATAATTTTACAATACACCATAGGTTTATACCAAACCCGTGAAACAAAAAAAGATGCTAAGAACTACTGCTCTTTCGCATCTTCATACTTGTTTCATCATACTTATTATACACCCTATTTTTACAATTTCAACATAGTCTTTTTTTGTACTCTTTTTTGTGTGTACTTTTTTTGCTAGTATTTTTGTTAAACTTTTTATAAACTATTTTTCTAATAATTCTTGCAAATTGGTTATTATTGTTCTTCTTATATCTTCACTTGTTAGTCTTTCAAAAATATAATTTTCCTTTCCATTTTCTACTTCTTTAATTTTCTCTTTTATTTTATCCTTATGCAACCAACAATCTTTAAAATCTAAATTTGCTTTTCTTGCTTCTTCTACTTCTATTTTAAATTGTTCTCTATCATCTTCCAAGTTTTCTAATCTTTCAAATTCATTTATCAATGTATCTATTGGAATATCTAATTCTAATATAGGTTTTAATTCATTTTCTAACATTTCAGCTTTTGCTTTTTCTTTGTAATATATCATCAATAAAATCTCAAGTGCATTTCGTTCTATGTTTGTTAATCTATATTTTTCGTTATCTTGCAGTAATTCTCGTATGACTATTATAGCATCTTTTTCATTCATAATTCCCCTCCTATTTTAACCATTTTATTTTTTCTTTATGATCTAATATTTCATTTATATCAAATACAATATGTTTCCAATTAAATTTTAATATATCTCTAAATAATTGTTTTATATATTTATTTTCCCAATATTTTTCAAATCTTATATCTTCAAGTCTATCTAATTTATTGAACACTATATCACAATTTGTATCTCGCTTAGTATCAATTTTGTAAAACACTTCTCCATCACATCTTGCAAATAAAATTAAATGTTTTATGACATATTTTGATGCAGGGGTATGATCCCAACCTTTACCTATAGCACTTCCAACTATAACACAGTATTTATCTTTTTTGTAGTCTATTTCATAAAAGAAATATCCTGTTTGATAACCTAAATTATAGCCTCTAATATATAACTTATCTTTTTTAGATTTATAATCCTTTTTTATTATTTCTAATTCCTTATATTCTCCATTTCGATAATATAATTTTGGATTATATGTTTTGTAAAAAGCAATACAAAATTCTTCTAAATTTATTACTGCATGTCCACTAATTGTTTTTATTTCATCTTTTTCATCTGATTTTTCTTTTACTTCTTTAATAAGATTCTTATACCAATTATCAAGAATAAATTTTCCATCAATGATTTTACAAGATATATCAGCACATTCATCAGTAATATTTTCTCCATTTTTCCATATATAAGCTCCATAATCACTATATGCCATGTGTTTTATCTCCTTCTTTACTTAATATTTCTTCATAATATTCAAAGATATCATCAATTTTTTTGCCACCAAATGACCTTTCATAGTCATCTTGTTCATTTTCCTTCCACCATTCAAATTTTTCTTTAATTTTATTTCTTATTTTTGTGGTATCTATATCAGAATTCTTTTCTATTGCAAATAAAATTTTTATAATATCTCCTCCACTAATAAAAAAATCAAAATATCTGACTTCATCATTACCATATTTTCCTTTGATTTCTTCTATTTTCTTATCATAGGAAATATATAAATAATCATCTTTAAATAAATGATTTTCTTTTGTATATATATAATACAAATCTTTTACTCCTGAAGTTTTCAAATATCCTGTCATATACCATATTGACCTACTTTTGAATTGAATATAATCTTTAGGTAAATCTTCTTTTTTTATTTTAGTAGGGTATTGTCCCATTGAATAGAGTTTTTCATTTTCTGTATCTATTATTTCTCTCCATTCTCTACCATATTTTCCTCTTGTATACCAATTTGAATTTATTTTTTTCATTTCTTATCATTCCTTTAATAAAACTAAATCACTATAATTAGTGTCTGTATCAATAACTGCATAAAACAAATTTTTGTTACCTCTTTCTGTTTGACCTGTTTGTATGCAAATTGTACTCTTTAATTCATTTTTCCATATTCCTGTAACTCTATAAGATTCATGAATATGTCCGTGTAAAGACATATAAGCATTGCTTTTTTCTAAAAACTTTGTTATTGCTCTTGAACCAACTTTTCGTTTATCTATACACACATCTAGTCCTACTCCAAACGGTGGATTATGAAATACATAAATACCTTTTTTCCCTTCTGTTATTTTAGGTAAATACTCTAATATATTTTCCATTTTTTCTATGCTATTTCTATATTCCTTCCATTCATCAATAGACAACATGTTTCTACATTTTTCGACATATATTATTCTTGATAATTGGAACTGCATTTCTAAATTTTCTTCAATTACAACTCTGTCTTTACACCCAAAAGGATGGTCTAATACTTTAGATAATCCTATAAACGAAATGTCTTCAATATCTGCTTTTTTATTATCTATGTTAAATACATTATCAAATTTGCTACATTCATTTTCAAATATTTCATCTAATTGTTCTAAATCATCATTTCCCAATATACAAACACACTTAATATTCTTTTCTTTTAACTCTGTAAAATAACTATTAAAAAATTGCTCTATAAATATTTTCTGTTCGTTATATCTATCACTACAATTTTTAGGTAATAAATCTCCTCCAAATACTAAATATTTAATTTTTTGTTTTATTGCCTCTGCTAATATTTTTTTATATTTATATTCATCTCCGTGAATATCACAGGCATATATAAATCTCATATTTTCCTCCTTCTATCTGCTTAACATATTCATAGATTCAAAATAAATATAAGCCTCTTTAAAGCCTAATTTAAAAGATTCTTTTAATTCAATAATATTGAGTTCTCTTTCTAAAGATAAGATTTCATTTAATTTCTTTACATCTTCACAAGTCAAATTAACATTTTCTTTATCTTCTAATATTGCTACCATATTAGGATTTTTATTTTTAATCGCTTTAATTTCATCTTCTATTTCTTTATATTCTCCTTTTTTTATAACATTTTTAACTAGGTGTTTGTCAAAATATTCATAAAAGTCAGTAGAATATTCATTAAAAAATCCTTCGTATAACTCCTCCATTTTCATCCCTCCTTATCAATTTATAATTATATAAAACAAGAAAAGATATTCCCAAACCTTTTTATAAAAAATTGAAAAAAAAAATAAAGCTAATACAAAATGTACTAGCTCACTTGTTTTAATAGAAACTCATATAATTCTTTAGTTGTTTTTAATATTAAATCGGCTCTAATAAAGCAAGGTTTTTTATTATAGTTATTACCTTTTCCATCATTAGAATATCTTAACTTACAACCATCATCATCTATTATGTTTAACACATCAATCAGCATATCAAAATCTGTATTACTTATATTTACCTCATTTCTTAATTCTTCCCATAATTCTTTTAACTTGTGTATCTTCTTAATTTTTCCTTGTTTACTATTTAATACTGCTTTAATAGATAACTCTATTGTATGCCTACACAAAAATAAAAAAGGCATACACATTTGGTTTGTTCTAAATACTTTTATTTTTTCATCAGGATTATTTTCGCTACGAAAGAATACATATAAACATTCTGCTGAATGTAAATAAGCATCTATTATCTCTCTTTCTGCTGTTTGATCTCTAATTTCTTCTTTAAAAAATGGAGAAATTGAAACACAATCCCATTTATAAACTTCTTCTGTAAGTCCATTAAATTTATCTCTTATATATTTATTTTCCATAATGTTTTACCCCTATAACTTGTAATTTATCAATATTATAATTCTTTTAAAAAAGCTGACATTCTTCCTCTTTCATTCTCATATTCATCTACTAATTTATAACCGTCCTTATACATATTATTAATAGAAAAAAGATTTTTGCTATGCGCCTTGGTAAATATGTATTTAATTCCTATACTAATGCAATATTCGTTAAATATTTCTAACATTTTTAACATGTACCCATTACCTACATAATCAGGACTTACCATTATCGGTCCCAATGAAGCTGTTTCTCTTTCTAAAGTATTAATATGTCTTTTATTTAATGTTTTTTGATTAGAAGGAATATAAAACATTGAGCATACTAAATGTTCATTATCATAATATAGCCATATTTTTCCACCCTGTAATAAAATATCTTTTATTTCATTCATAGAAAAGGTTCCTAACCATTCAGGATGCTGCATGTTTTCTTTAACATATGTATATAATTTTAAATAATCATTTAAATCTACATTTTGATTAACACATTTTAATTTAATAAAATTCATAATACACCTCATAATTTCAAATTACTATTTGTAGAAATTATATCATATTTTCTATAAAATATCATTTAACTATTAAAAATATTTTTAGTTATTAAATTATTAAATGTAGCAACTATTCCTATTTCAAAATAAATATCATTTATATAAGTTCTAGCTGTTGTTTTTGAAACATATAATTCATCTGCAATAATATCTTCAGGAACATTACCAAAAAATTTATATTCTATAACTTTTAATTTAGTTTTATCACTCTTTCTAAGTTCTTGTAAAACACTATCAATTAACTCCTTCCATTTCTTATATTCATTTATTTTACCATCTATATTGATATTCTTTATGACTTGTGATTCTACTGTTCTATTAGTTATCTTTTACCAATCCATATTAAGCATATTATCTTGTTCATACCAATATTTATCAATCCATTCTCTATTTTTTTCTTCATCCATAAATGCATCTTTATAAATGGATTTCTGCAAAAAACTTGGAATCCCTGAAATTATAATATTAAATTGAAGCATATAATCTTTTATAATTTTATTCATAAAATCATCAAATACTTCTTTACTTTCTTGATAAATTTCATAAGTTAATTTATTTGTAGTTCCACTATACCCTTTACAATATCTTTTTCCGATCCATAATGGATACATTCCATAATTAGGAATTTGAACATGAACTATTTTTTCTCTAGAAAAAAAACCATGTGCGAATCTATTTCTATAAAGCTCTTTTATTCTAGATAATTCTTCTAATTCATTCATATGTTCATTTGATAATTTTTCTATTTTGCTTCTCCAATCACATTTCAAATATTCAGAAAATTCTTCATTTTCATCATATTTAGAAGTCATTGGAAATAATAAAACAAAAAAATGCTCTAATGATGAAAAGAAATTATCAATATATAATTCAATTGTATAAGATAATTCTTCATTTAATCTATATATAACTTTATCATATTTTTTACATACTTCAGATGTAAGATATTTAATTTCTTTGTATTTTCCATGGTCAATTTCTATATATTTGTTAGCACTACCCGTATCTATTAATGTTTGTAAATCTCTTTCTTTTAATTTTATCTTTTTATCTATTCTATTTTTTATTTTTTCAATGTTATTTTCAATAATACATATTTTTCTAGAATATTCATTATAATAATTTGGAAGAGAATATTGATTTTTTTTCACAGCTTCTTGAGAAAATTCCAATAATGCTTTTTCAAATAATCCATTAATTTCTTTTAAAATATTTAATACTTCATTTTCAACAATTTTATCTATATGTAATCTATAACTAAGTTTAAAATGACTAATACAACCAAGTTTTTCTTTATACTTGAAACTTATTTGATAATTTACTTTTTCAAAAGGTCTATAACAAACATCAAAACCTAATATTTTGTCAAAAATATATGACATTAAATGTGGCTCAATAGGACAACTAGATTCTATTAAATTATTATTTTCCAATTCATCTTTTGTGAAATAGTATTGTTTGAAATCTTTCATCTTTTCTTTAATAATTTCTATGTATTGGTTGTTCATTCTTATCTCCTCATATTATAATCTTTTTACAATTATTATACCATTCTTTCTATAAAATAGCATTAACTATTAAACATATTTTTAACTATTAAATTATTAAAAGTTGCAAGTATTCCTATTTCAAAATATATATCATTTATATATGTTCTAACTGTAGTTTTTGAAATATATAATTCATCTGCAATAATATCTTCAGGAACATTACCAAAAAATTTATATTCTATAACTTTTAATTTAGTTTTATCACTCTTTCTAAGTTCTTGTAAAACACTATCAATTAACTCCTTCCATTTCTTATATTCATTTATTTTACCATCTATATTGATATTCTTTATGACTTGTGATTCTACTGCTCTATTTATTTTATTTTTACTTCTTATTGAAGAATTTATATCTCTGCCTCCAGTAGTATCTTTTTCTAATTCTAGTTCATTTATTAATCTATCATATATTGGATATTCATATAAATTTTTTCTTATAATCTTTTTTACTTTTTTAGTAATCATTTTAACCTCCTAAAATAAAAAAATCACAACTCTTTAGTTGTGTTACATATCTAAATCCATATCATCGTCTTCCATCTCTGAAGAATTTGAATATGGTGCATTATCATATAAACTGTCAAAAAATTCCTTAGGATATTCTCTTTGTTCAAAATTAGCTCTTGTTTTCTTTTTATTATTACTTTGTTTTCCTTTCCTCTGTTCAACCTCATCTACTCTTAAAATTACCCATCTTTTAATAGTTGCAAAATCGCTTTTATATTCCACTCCCTTTGATTTCTTATATAAAGAAAGTTCTTCTATACATTTATTAGCCTTAGTTTCTCCATATTCATTAACTAGCTCCGTATATTCGTAATTATATAAATACACATTATCTAAAAATTTTTCTTTGCTAACTGTGTGTGTATTTATATTATTATAGTTTATATTATTTACTTCTATTTTTTCATCACTAGCCTCGTGATTTTTTAGTTGATAGGGGTAGTGATTTTTTAGTAGATAGGGTACATCATTTGGATATATTTTTCTTTGAATAATCTCCTGTTGCTCGTTTCTAATTATATCTATAACTAAATAATTATATTTTCTTAAATTAGTAATCCACCTTGAAACAGTCTTATGATCTACTCCTAGTTTTTCTCCTAAATATTTATTACTTGCATAACAATATCCTTCTTTATTTGAGAGAGCAGTAATAAGAGCATATAACAATTTTTCGTTTGGCTTTAACTCATTATTAAATAAAACTGTTGCAGGAATTACAGCAAAATAACCTATTCTATTTATTTCATTCTGTATATCCACTTTTCTTATCACTTTCCTTCCCTGCTACTATACAAGCATATAACATTAAACTTAAATTTGCTCCTATAAATAATCCCATTATTAATCCTATCCAAAACATAATTTACACCTCCACATTCAACCCAAATTTCTTATTTGAGCATTTTTATACACGAACTCAATTAACTTGTCCTTTATTATTTTTTGTTTCTTAAAATTGAATTTAAGAGTTTCCTCAATTTCATCTTTAGACTTATTTTTTAAATATTTTAGATTTATAAAATCGTAGTATTTAGGATATTTTTGCATTAAAAAAGCAAGTACCTTTTTTATCAGTACCTGCCATCTCTTAAATTCTAATATTTTTCTATTTTCTATTATTTTAATTACCTGATTTTCTAAAGTATTGTTACATACCGTTATGCCTTTTCTCCAAGCATTTCCACTTACATTAACACTACTTATCAAACCAGCTTTTATATCGTCAATCATTTCATCTATATTATTATAATTATACAAATAAAATTCTACTTTTTTATACTCTTGTTTTGTCATCTCCCTGTCCTCCTTGAAGTAATTTTTTTAATTCAAGGACAAAGAATTCTGCATCTATCTCATTATAATTATTTTCTGCAAAATCTAAGATTACATCAACAATATATTTATCGTTGTAATCTTCTATGTTTCTTATTATTTTTCCTAAGTCCCTTTTATTATACATTAGCAATATTGTGCTTTTATTATAAAGTTTATCTTGTGCATTAAGTATAGCAATTTCTAATTCTTCTAGCAATTCTTCAAATAATACAGAAGTATTAGTTACTTCTTCTAGTGAAGTTCCAACATCCGTAGCTAATCTAAGCCACTCTATAAAGTAAAAATCTTCAACAAATTCATCGTACTTTTCATTCATTTCTTCTATTTTATTATAAATACATTTTAATCTTGCTACTTTATTTATTTCATTTATTAAATTACTTAATTTTTCTCTTTCCATAAAAACCTCCAAAAAATAACCTCAGCATCTGCTGAAGTTATTGATATTTCAATATTAAATTACATTATTTTATACCCTTTATTTACCCTTTATGAAACAAATTTTAATGCTTGTTAACGGTTTTTAATGCTCTTAAATGGATTTTTCAGAGAAATAAAAAATCCTCTGTAACTAGCTTTAACAGAGGTATTTCAATGGTTGCGGGGGTAAGACTCGAACTTACGACCTTCGGGTTATGAGCGCCGGCAAAGGCACTTTTGAAGATTTATGAAAGTTTAAGCTTTTGTTGGTATTTAGCCATTTATAGAAGATTTAGTTTGCTGAACATTTATGCAATTTTAGGATGTTTTTGGAAGCAATTCTTCCTATGCTGGATGTTATGGATCAATGAAATCTTTGTTTTTATGAGTGTAAACAGTTGGTTCGTAGTCTTTTAACCAACAAAAAGAGATGTCAATTTCAAATTGGCATCTCTTTTTCATTAACTTTAATGATAAACCCTAGCACCTTAGCTACCCCATCTTCATCATTTGAATCCGTAACATAATTAGCTTTTTCTTTTATTTCAGGCAATGAATTTCCCATAGCAACAGAATTTGGAGTTAATTCAAACATTGACAAATCATTTTCTCCATCACCTATTGTAACTATTTCTTCAGGTTTAATTTCAAAATATTCACAAACAGCTTTAACAGCATTTCCTTTAGAAACCTTAACAGGAGCAACATCGCAATAATAATTTCTACTTGGCTTCAAATCAGAATTTTTAAAACGTTTAGACTCATTTGCAACAGCTATTCATACACATTCATTTTTTATATAATCTCTAAAAACCCTCATTTTCTCAAAATCAGTACTTGTAATAACACACTGAACAACTTGCTCCTCTACTGCAACCCTTTCTAATTCTTCATAAGAAACTTCCTTGTCCTTTTCATCTGGATATGCAGCTTCATTCATAACTAAAAGATCCTTATAGTTCAATTTTATTCTATATCCATTCTCTCTTGAATATTTTATTAATTGAAGCACCATTTGAGGATCAATTCTCTCATTATAAATTTCAACTCCATTTTCTTCATCATAGGCAGAAGCGCCATTTGAAGAAACTATATATGGACTTGTGCCAATCTGTTCTTGAAAATCCATAGCCTCTCTATGAGATCTTCCAGAAGTCAAAATTATTTTTACACCATTTTCTACACATTTTTTTATTTCTAATTTTGTCTTTTCAGTAACCTCTCTTTGACTATTTGTTAGTGTTTCATCTATATCAATAAAAACTGCTTTTATCATCTTCAAATCCTTTCATTCCAACTTTTTACTACTTTAAATATTCCTTCACAAATGCATTATTCTCTGAAAACTCACCTTTCTTAGCCATTGCAATCAATTCATCAACCATTTCTTTTGTAATTTTACTACTCTTTTTCTCATAAAATTTCTTTAATGGTTTTTGTAAATCCATCATAACCTTAGTTGCCTTATTAACATTTTGCTCTCTCAATAATCTATTCATTTTCTCAATCTGATTATCATAAATCACTTTACCAATCGCAGTATTTTTTATCTGTTCCAAAGTGTTTTCAGCCGTAATATCTTCAATCTTCAAAACCTTATCTGGCAACTTCCTTCCAATCAATTTTTCAAATTCTTCATCAGTAACGTTTTGAACATCACCAGTATAATATTTTTCGCAAAATTCTTTCTTTACACAAACATCATCTGAATTAATTACTACTTTGTCATTCAAAACAATATTTCTACTTGATTTTCCAACTAAAATCTCATATTCTCCAGCCTCAACTTGCCATCTATCATTTTCAATATCATAATATTCAAAACAATCTCTATCAAGAACTATATGAACATCTTTTTCTTCACCTGGATTTAAATCAACCTTAGCAAAATCTCTCAATTCTTTATCCGGTCTAAATACTACAGAATCAGCTTTCTTAACATATATTTGAGCGATTTCTTTTCCAGCAACATCTCCAACATTTTTTATTTTAAATCTAATGTCTACCTTTTCATTCTCAATATTAACTTTCAAATCAAAATATTCAAACTCTGTATAGCTCAAACCAAATCCAAATGGAAATAACACATCTTTTCCAACCTTGTCATAATATTTGTATCCCACATAAACAGACTCTTTATATTCAACAGTTATTTCATTTCCAGGATAATTATTAAAACAAGAAGTATCTTCTAATTTATTAGGATAAGTTTCAGCCAATTTACCATTTGGATTCACATTACCAAGAATGCAATCGACAACAGCTTTTCCGCCAGCTTCTCCACCAATGTATCCTGCTAAAATTCCTTTAACTTTATCTTTCCAAGGCATCAATATAGGAGAACCATTTGACAAAACAACAATAACATTTTCATTAACATTACAAATTTCATCAATTAATTTATTTTGATTTTCAGGCATATCTAAAGTTTCTCTATCAACACCTTCAGATTCATAATTCTCTGCAAGGCCTGCAAACACAAGTACAACGTCATTATTCTTAGCAACTTTAACAGCTTCTCTTCTCAACTTTTCATCATTTTCAGACTCAATTCTTTCATATCCTTGAGCATATTCAATATCAATTCCATTTTGAACCAAGTTATCATAAGCATTTTCAATCTTATATGGATTAATAGTCGAACTTCCTGCACCTTGATATCTTGGAGTTTTGGCCATATCACCTATAACAGCAATTTTCTTATTTTTTATAGGAAGAATATTATTATCGTTTTTTAATAATACAATTGTCTCTTCAGCAATTTCCTCAGCAATCTCATGATGAACCTTCTGATCATATTCAAAAGAAGTTTCTTTACCGGCTTTATTCATTTCTAAATATGCTCCTAACTTTTCATCATATGCAAACTGATTACTTCCCTTTCTAGCAATATCAATAATTCTATCAACAGCTTCATTTAACTCTGTTTCAGAAATTTCTCCATTCTTAACAGCCTCAATAATTTCTTTGGCACCATTACCTCTTCCACCAGGCATTTCCAACTCATGAGTAGCTTTCAATCCTTTAACTCTATCATTTTCAGCACCCCAATCAGAAATAACAATCCCATCAAAATTCCATTCTTTTCTTAAAATATTATTCAATAAATGTTGATTCTCACTACAATATTCGCCATTAGCCTTATTATAAGCACTCATAATAGACCAAGGTTTAGCATTTTTTATAATCATTTCAAAAGCCTTTAAATACACTTCTCTCAAAGCTCTTTCATCAATAACCACATCAATAGTTCTTCTTCTATTCTCTTGATTATTAACAGCAAAATGTTTTACACAAGCTCCAACATTTTCACTTTGAAGTCCCTTCACATATTCTATGCCAAGAATTCCTGTTAAATAAGAATCCTCAGAAAAATACTCAAAGTTTCTACCACACAAAGGACTTCTCTTTATATTAATAGCAGGACCTAAAACAATATTAACCTCTTCTTTTCTAGCCTCTTTTCCCAAAGTTTTTCCTAATAAATAAATCAACTCTCTATTCCAAGTATTACCTAAACTAGCAGAAGCAGGAAAACACGTAGAAATCTCACTTTCATTTATACCAAGATTATCAGCCTTAGTTTTTTGAACCCTCAACCCATGAGGTCCATCTGACATAGTAATCTTAGGAATCCCATACTTTTCAAGTTCAAGGCTATGCCAATAATCATTACCAACACACAAACTTGCCTTCTCTTCCAAAGACATTTTTTCAATTACATCTTTATACTTCATACACTAAATTCCCTTTCAGAAAATACTCTAAAAATAATAAAATACTTATATCACAATTTTTATCAATATTCAATTGACATCGTAAGATATCAGGTGAACTTAGTTATCGTAAGATATCAGGTGAACTTAGTTAATGATGTGAAACGCAAGGATCATCAGAGATACAACTATCTGGATGAAGCAAATGCTGCTAGTACTGAGGCTGAACGCTCTCGTGCAATTGACTTTTTGAATGCATGTGACTATGCAATCGCAAATTTCGTGAAACTCGACAACGTTACAGCAAAAGACATTGCATTTTTTACTTTTGTATTAACCTATAGATATTTTCCATACGTCCCTTTGATTATATATATAAAATCGTTCATATATATAACCTCATATGCCTTCACACACAAACATATTCAATAAAAAATTTAACAGTTTTGCCAAAAACACTAATAATTAAATAAAAAGTATCAAAAATGGTATGCATAATATTGAGAAGCATATCATATTATGGTACAATAATAATTACTAGTTTTTAATACAAACCACATTGGCAATATTCACACAGATAGAATACTTGCCAATTTTATAAGAAAAAACTTAATCAAAATATGGAAAGCTTAATACATCTTCAATCAGTATATACAGAAAAAATGAAGACGAACTAACATACATAATTGAAACACCAAATCACAAAACTGGAAACTTAATAACAAATGTTAATTGTAAGTGAAAAATGGTCCAACTTATAATTAAAATTTTTGGATGACATAATAATTCGAATAACCTCTTAACTGATATAAATAAAAATTTCTTATAAGTGTCAATACTTGATTTATCAATACAGTTTAGTATTGATACGTTAAGAAATTTCTATATAATTAATCATTAGGTTATGTAACTTAGTGGTCCAAAATTCAATTATTATTTAGAAATTTCGTTGACTATGTTTTTAATAATAACAGAGAAAAAAAATTAAACAAATTAAGTAATGCACAAAGATTTTATATCTTTCAAAATATTAATAAAGACTTAAAAGAAATATCTGAAGATTATATTTGTGATTATTCTTTATCATATAGTATTAAATGATATTGATTATATAAAGAAATGCCAAGTTTGTGGTAAATACTTTTTCTCTGATAAGAATATTACTTTATATTGTAATGGTAAATATTCAGAAGATATTACCTGTAAAGAATATGGAATTAAAACATCTCAAAAAAGAAAAGAAAATGAAGAACCTGTATATGGCAAATATAGGCAAATATATGCAAAAAAAGCTATGGCAGTAAAAAGGCATCCAGATATTCCAGAATATAAAGAAAATTATAAAAATTGGAAACCTTTGGCTTTGAAATATTTACAAGAATATAAATGTGGCACTTTGGATGCAAAAACCTTTGAAAAATGGTTAAAGTACACATCAGATGAAAAAATAAAATCTAAACTAAAAACAATAGATGAATTTAAAGATTAAGTATCTATGAAAGGAGACTTCTATGCTAATAAAAGTAAATAATATAAATATCAATTATGAAGTTTATGGACAGGGTTCGCCTATAATTTTATTGCATGGCAATCAAGAAACACATGAAATTTTTGACAATTTAATTGAAAAATTGGAGGAAACTCATACCGTTTATGCTTTAGATAGCAGATGTCATGGAAAAAGCGATAATCCAAAAGAAATTTCTTATGATTTAATGGCAGAAGATACAATTGCTTTTATAAAAGAATTAAAAATTTCAAAACCTACATTTTATGGTTTTAGTGACGGAGGAATTATAGGCTTACTAGTTTCAATAAAAGAGCCTGAGTTATTATCGAATTTAATTATTAGTGGTGCAAATATATCTCCTGATGTTTTTACAACTTTTGATATGTTATTAACTAAATTATTTTACTTTTTCACTAGAAGTAAATTTATTAAGATGATGCTTGATGAGCCTAATATTCCTTTAGAAGATTTACAAAAAATTTCTATTCCAGTTCATGTATTAGCTGGTGAAAAAGATGTTATAAAATTAGAACACACAAAGTTAATTGCGAATAATATTAAAAATAGTACATTAGAAATAATAAAAGGCGAAAAACACGGAAGTTATATTATTCACAGCGATAAAATTTATAAAATTATAAAAAAGTATTTGGAGGATTAAAATGTCAAACTTATATATAATAACTGGTCCTGCAGGAGTGGGAAAAAGTACAATTTCAAGAAGAATAGCAGAATCAAAAAATAAGTCTGCACTAATTGAAGGTGATGAAATTTATCATCAAGTAGTTGGTGGATATGTTCAAGCTTGGAAAGAAGGAAATCATCTAGATACATTCTGGAAAATCTGTTTAAGTTCTATAGAAACTTATCTTGAAGATGGATATGATGTTATTTTTAATTATATTGTAAATCCTGAAAATGTTGAATTGATAAAAAATAAATTAAAAAACTATACTATAAAATTCATTGTCTTAGTAGTTGATGAAAAATCATTACTTTTAAGAGATAAGGAAAGACCTGAAGATTGTCAAATGAAAGAACGTTGTATTGTTTTATTAAATAGCTTTAAAAATAAAAATTATAATGCTGAAAGCATATTAGATACTACAAATTTATCAGTTAATGAAACAATTGATATTATTGAAAATGATAATAGATTTATATTATAGGAGGGTACAGATGGATGTAAAATTAGATTATTCTATTACAGTAGATGAATTCTTGGAAATGGTTGAATCTGTTGGTTGGAAGTCATATACAAGAGAGCAAATTGAAAAAGCATTACAAAATACAATGTATATGGTAAAAGCAACTGTCAACGGAAAACTAGCTGGCATAGGTAGAGTTGTTGGTGATTATAGTATTGTTTGTATACTAACAGATATCTGTGTAAAGCCTGAATTTCAATGCCAAGGTATTGGGCTAAAAATCACATCAGAATTAAAAAAATTAATTGAAGATAATGTGTCTGATGGCGAAAAAATGCAAATAGAATTAACCCCTACTGCTGGTAATGAACCATTCTATGAAAAGGCTGGATTTAAATACAAGCCTGACAAAATAACTGGAATGTATTTATGGATAAAAAAATAATTAAAGGAAGGAAATTATATGAAAAATATAGAAAAAAGAGATTTATATGATATTAACAGAGTTTTAACAGGAAAAACTATCTTTAAGGGTGATTCTATTCCAGATAACAACTACATAGTTGTCGTTTTAGTATTTATACAAAATAGTGATGGAAAATTCTTAATTCAAAAAAGAAGCAAAATAAAAAATGGCAAATATGCTACTACTGGTGGTCATCCAAAGTCTGGTGAAAATAGTATTCAAGGAATTATAAGTGAAGTAAAAGAAGAAATTGGATTAGATATCAATTCAAAAGATTTAAAACTATATTATTCTGGCAGATCTGATTCAGAAAAAGTTTTTTGGGATGACTATTATATCAAAATGGATGTACCTAATATTCAAAATTTGTCCTTACAAAAAGAAGAAGTTGAATCTGTTTGTTGGCTCTCTGTAGATGAGATTAATTCTTTAATGAATGGAGATAAATTTTTCAAAAATCACTATGAAGAATTTGAAATATTATTAAATTGGTTGAAGGAAGGTGAAAAAACACGCTACACAAAATGAAATTACAAGAAAGCCCATTTGAAAGAATTAAAAGTGGAACAAAAACTGTGGAATTTAGATTATATGATGAAAAAGAAGCAAGATAAACATTGGTGATCAAATAGAATTTTCTAAATTACCTGATTTACAAGAAACTATCCTTGTAGATGTATTAGATTTATATAGGGATAATACATTTGAAAATTTATTTAAAAAATTATTTGATGATGATGAAGAAATAAAAAGAAAAACATCAGCAATGTATCAATATTATAGTCATGATGAAGAAAAACAATATGGTGTTGTTGGAATAAAAATTTCATTAGTAAAGTAAATTTAAGGAGCAGAATATGAGAAAATTAAATTTAATAGTTGTATTCAATAAAGATTTAAATAAAGGACTTTTCTGTATTAGATCTAAAAATCCATATAAGGGAAAATATAATTTTGTTGGTGGTAAAGTTGAAGAAAATGAAACCAATGATGAAGCAGCCTATAGAGAATTATTTGAAGAAACAGGAATAAGTAAAAACGATATTGAATTAGACCATTTTATGGATTTAAATTATTTTAAATACGAGAATAATTTACAAGTTTATTATGGAATTCTAAAACATGATGTAAATTTAGTTGAAGAAAAAAACAAATTAGAATGGGTAGAACTTAATCAAGAATTGTTAAACAATAATAAATTTGGTGGAAATTATAATATTCCTCACATAATAACACAAATTAAAGTATTCTTAAAAAATGGAACAGGACTTGGAAAGTAGTAAAATTAGATATAATTAAAGAACTTGAAAGAAGGTAAAATGTAAATATGAATAACATTGATTTTTTAAATAAAACTTTGAAAGTAACAATTGACAGACCTCTAGGTAGTAAACATCCTAAACATGGTTTTATTTATCCTGTAAATTATGGATATGTGCCAAATACAATAAGTGGTGATGGAGAAGAATTGGATTGTTACATACTTGGAATATATGAGCCAATAGAGACCTTTAAAGGTAAATGCATTGCAATAATACATAGACTAAACGATAATGATGATAAATTAATTATTGTGCCTGAAAATAAATCTTTTTCAAATAATGAAATACGAGTTCTAACAGATTTTCAAGAGCAATATTTCGAAAGTGAAATATTAAGAAGTTCAAAATATTTAGAATTTAGTAAAAATATTCCTGAATTATCTGTTACTAATTTAAAAAATAGCTTAAATTTTTATAAAACTGCTGGATTTAAAGTGGAATATGATAGACCTGAGAATAAATTTGCATTTATAGGTTTGGACGAAATTCAATTTATGTTACAAGAAATTGCTAATAATGATAAATGGGATGTTTCTCCCCTTTCCTATCCTTTTGGAAATGGTATCAACTTTCAATTAGAAGTAGAAAATCTAGATGAAATATATAATAGTTTTAAAAATTCAAATTATAAAATAACTTTTGATATTCAAGAAAATTGGTATAGACAGGATGATAAAATGTTAGGAAATAAAGAATTTTTAATACAAGATCCTGATGGATATTTATTAAGATTTTCTGAAGATTTAGGAGAAAAGGAAGTATAAAATATGATTAGATCCATAGAACACGTTCCTTCTGCAAAAGAATTTAATTATTTAACAGACTCTGTAGGTTGGGGAACTAGAAAAAATTTAATAATTGAAGAAGCCTTAAAAAACACCTTATATTCACTATGTGTTTATGATGATGACAAATTAATCGGCTATGGAAGAATTATAGGAGATAAAACTATATTCTTATATATTCAGGATGTAATGGTAATTCCTGAATATCAAAATAAACATATTGGTACTGGTATAATGAAAAACTTACTAAAGAAAATAAATGAATATAAAAAGATTAATCCTAATATTAGAACTTATTTAGGTGCATCAAAAGGCAAAGAATCTTTTTATGAAAAATTTGGATTTATTACAAGACCTAATGAAGAATTAGGCTCTGGAATGATTTTATACTAAAAGGAGGCAAAATATATGATAGAAATAAAAGAATATGATAATAAATATGCTGACGCAATGTCAAAGATTATTATACAAAATTTATTGGAAGTAAATTCTAAAGATTATGGCTTAGAATTTGTGAGAAAATCTGTTAAAGAATTTACTCCTGAAGAAATTAAAAAGAATTTTTCCAAAAGGACAAAAGTATTTGTAGCATTAGAATATGATAAAGTTATAGGTACTGCGGGTCTTGATAAGTCTTGGTATAATGATGATGGAGAGTATTGGATATTAACTGTATTTGTTGATATGGCTCACCATAAACAAGGCATAGGTAGAATGTTAATTAACGAAATAGAAAATTTCGCTTTAACAATTCCTGCTAAAAAATTAGTAATCCCTGCATCTATTGCTGGATGTGAATTTTATCATAAATTAGGATACGAATATTCTAATGGCAAAAAGGAATTAAACGAAGACCAAATGTATATAATGGAAAAATATCTATAGTTGGAGTGCTTATGATTAGACAAGCTAATAAATTAGATAGTTATTGTATTTGTGTCAATGATGTTAAACAAACTTTTATAAAAAAATGTAGTACCATTGAATTTATTATTGGTGCTATCGCACCAGTACTTACAAAAATATATAAAATAAATTTTATACATTTTTGTAAGTTTTAAATTTTATTCATATGCTGCACATACTTCTAATTCTGCTCTTTTTTCTTTTGGTGTCAAATATCCTAACACTGCCATCGGTATATTGTTTGACCTTTTCAAATATGCTTTCCCTTGTTTTATTAAATCTTCCAAACTAAAGAATTTTAAATAACTATAAAATCTTTCATTATCACTTGGACAATATTCTTCATATCCATATGTTCCCCCACAATCTTCTGGATATGCTCCTGATTTTGCCTTTATACACAATGGATATTCTATTTCTTCATTTATTTCTTTTTCTATTATTATATCATGTACCCAGTTATCTCTATTAAATGTTATATTTGCTGGTATTCGTAATCTTCCCCATGTTGGTGGATGTGATTCTCTTATTGTAACTTTTATTTCATAATATTTTCTCCTTGTTTTTTAATGCAAAGTTGGAAGAGATATTTTTTCAGTCAGAGTTACCATCTTCTGGATTTAATTCTATTCTCTCAACCTTTTTGATACTATCATATCTCTAACAATATAGTCATTTTTTCCATAGAATTCTAATCCTCTCTTATTTGGTCCAAATACTTCTATGTTTATCCTAGCACAATTAATCTGTTTAAAATATTCTTCTATTTTATTCAGGAGTTTTTTGCCAGTACCTTTTCCTCTGTTTTCATTTTTTACAATTAATTCTAAAATATTTCCTGTTTTTGCACAATCGTTAGTCAGTTTGTCAATTTCATCATTTTCATTGACAATTCCCATAATTACGCCATTAACGATTCCATTTTCGACAGACACAAATACTTTGCCATTTTGTTCTTTAACTTTCTTCATGTCCATCTCGTATGCTTTTTCCCTATATTGGGGCGACATTATTTGTGTATGCCAATCGTCGATGTCTATTAGATAATTTTGTAGTTCTACTAATAAGTCTTTAATTTGCTCATCATATTTTTGGTCATATTCAACAATCATTTTATTTAACTCCTCTATTTTTTATTATAATATACTTTAAATCACACTTTATATCTTTTTTGCATATAATATTATATAATTTAATTTATAGGTGAAACAAATATGTTTTTTAATGCTGCTAAAGCAAATATAAAAGGTGGGAAAATTTCCAAATATTAATGGAACTGTCACTATTCTTTTCTTTAATAATTTTATTAATATATCCACTTTCTATCTTTTAAATTTTTTTTGCAATTCTTCTTCTTCATCTAAATTTCTTTTTTCTTCATCAATATACTCTAAAAATATTTTATTGTCAAAAGCTCCTTTTTTTTCATTTTTTTCCTTCATAATCTTGTTTACTTCTTCAAGCTTATAACCTTTTAGTTTCATTATTGCGTTTAAAACTTCCATCAAATCGCCTAGCTCTTCTATACTGTTTTCCTCTATAAATTCATTAGCTTCTTCAATTACTTTTCTATTTAATTCTTTCAAATATTCCGCATCATCTAATATTTTGTATTTGCTTTTTCTCCCCTTCATATTATCAATATTTTCTGGAATTTTATCTCTTACTAATTTGTTATATGTATATCTAAAGTTGCTATCTATTATCTCAATTTCTATCCCTATTACACCATATTCTTTTTCTTGTTCATGAGTATAATATTTAAGCATTTCTTCAGTTTTATTATTTATTTCTTTATTATCTTTATCTGGAAATATTATTTTAAACAAGTTTTTAAAAGAATCTCCTCTATATAAATTTTTAACTCTAACCAAAATTCTTTCTTGCAATTTAGGTAATTTAAAAAATTCAATTTCATCCCCAACTTTAATCTTCCTTCTTTTTTCATCATACAATCTAAATTCAATTGTTTTGGTTCCATTTTTCATTCTTTCAAATGGATCCTCTTTTAATTTCATTGTGTGCCTCATTTTTACTCCCTCCTATATTTATTTTTCTTATCATTTTGTCCTTAAATATAAAACTTTCTTTTATTGGTTTATCTAAATTTTCATTTTTTAATACTTCTTTTATCCATTCGTGTGCATAAGTCTTTATCATGTGGATTTCTCTTCTTTTAACTTCTGTCTCGTTATTATAATAACTGTTTAAAAAAACATTAATGGAGTTTTCATCAACTCCTCTTTTTTTAGAAATAAACAGAAAACATATCACACTTGCCACATCAAATAAAGAATCTCCATATTTTGCATCATCAAAATCTATAAAGCCAATTTTATCTTTGCAAATAAATATATTATCCTTTGTTAGGTCAAAATGCAAAACAGACTTCCTCTCATTCTCTTTTTTTGAATTATGAATTTCTATTTCTTTAAGATTAAAATTATTATCTCTTGTAATTTCGTGCAATTTTCTTAATTGAATTGCAAGTTTTCTTACAATATTATTTTTGTATTCTATATTTTCTATATTCTCAATTTTTTGCCCATATTGTTCGCCATTTATAAAAGTGTAAACAACTATGTAATTATTTTCTATGTTACAATAATAATCTCCTTTTATATTTTTAACTATATTAGGAACAATAAATCCATTTTTTATTAAAAATAAGTGAAGATTAATCATTGATTTTGTATGTTCTTCTTGTTTATATATTTTAGCTATAAATTTATTTTGATTGTCAAAAATAGTATATACATTTCCATCTGTTGAATCATTTCTCTTTTCAATTATACAGTTTTCAATTTTATATTCATGTCTAATTGTATTAAATATATTTTCTTCCATACTCTTTTCCTCAATTTATTATTTAAAATATCAACGCAAAAACATGTTTTATTGTAAATAATTATATATTGTATTTATCCAAAAAACAAGTGAAATTCTGCAAAACTTGTTTTAAAATTTTGCGCTAATTACTCTAAAATACAAATAAAAAGTTCTAGCTAATTCCTAGAACTCTTAATTTATCTGGTTGCGGGGGCAAGACTCGAACTTGCGACCTTTGGGTTATGAGCCCAACGAGCTGCCAACTGCTCCACCCCGCGATATTTTTACTTACTTACTAAGTATACCCCCATTATCCCCTTTTGTCAATACTTATGAAAAAATTTATCCTTGTTATTATTTTTTTATATTTCTATTTTTTCCTTTATTTCTTCATATTTGGATTCTCCTATACCTTTAACATTCTTTATATCTTCTATATTTTTGAATTCCCCGTTTTCCTCCCTATATTTAATTATTTTTTTTGCAGTTGATGTTCCTATTCCTGGCAACTTTTGTAAATCTTTTTCGTTTGCGAGATTTATATTAATTTTTTCTTTATCATCACTATCACCGATGTTTGTTGTAATATATTCTATATTTTTATCTTCAATATTTGGAATATATATCTTCATACCATCTTTTAAGACATAAGCTAAATTAATTTGAGTTAAATTTGCTTTTGAAGTTGCTCCTCCCGCTGTTTTTATTGCATCTATAATCCTTTTTCCTTCTTCCAGCTCTATAACTCCTGGTTTATTTACTTCACCTGTAATATGAACAACAATTGTTTTTTTCTCTTCTACTATTTTATTCTCTTGCTCTCCAAAATATTCCTCATAATTGTAATTATTATAGTTGTTTTCTTCAATCTTCTTTAGTAGTATTACAACAAATATAGTTAAAGTTGCTATTCCAATTATAATAATTATTTTGATATTATTATTTATTTTTTTCAATTAAATCATTCCTTTTTTGTTTAATTTTAGTATTGAATTTTTCAAACACTTAATATATAGTTATATTAGAGGAGTTTATATGAGACGTATAAAAAAAATTATTTGCTTTTTAATAATTATTTTTAATATTTTATCAATTAATAAATTTTGTAGCGCTGCAGAAATCAATATATCAGCTCCAGTATGCGTTCTTATGGAATATTCAACCGGTAAAATATTATTTGAAAAGAATTTAAATAAAATGATGTATCCTGCAAGTACCACCAAGCTTATGACCGCAATTTTGGTATTAGAAAAATGCCAACTAACTGATGTTGCCACCGTAAGTAACAGTGCCGTTGATTCTGTACCGGCTGGTTATTCCACTGCATATTTGCAAAAAGGTGAGAAATTAACAATAGAGCAATTATTGCATGTATTATTAATTCCATCTGCTAATGATGCTGCAAATGTGCTTGCAGAACATGTTGGTGGCTCTATAGCAAATTTTGCCAATATGATGAATTCTAAAGCTAAAGAAATAGGTTGTGAAAATACAAATTTCAAAAATCCTAGTGGTATTCATGATGAAAATCATTATTCGACTGCTTATGATCTTTCGCTTATTGCTAAGCATGCTATGCAATTTCAAACGATAAAAGATATTGTTCAAAAAACTGTATATAACCTACCTAAAACAGATAAATATAATAGTGATAATAGAATTTTTTATAACACAAATCTACTATTATCCCACCATTCACCAGATGATTATTATTATCCATATGCAACTGGATTAAAAACTGGTTATACTAATCCGGCAAAGGATTGCATAATAGCCACTGCAAAAAAAGATGATTTAGAATTAATAGCTGTTATTCTTGGTGCAGAAGATACCAACGGAAGTTTAGTACCTAAATTTTTAGATTGTAAAAAACTTTTTGAATATGGTTTTAGTAATTATTCGTATAAGAATATAAAAAAAGCTAATTCAGTTGTTACAAAAGTTAGTGTATTAGGTGCTACCGAAGATACTAAAAATTTAAATATCTTAGTTAAAAACGATATTAATGTATTTTTGGAAAATAATTTTGATATTAACAATTTAGAACCTAAATTAGAATTAGATACTCCACTTGTTGCTCCAATAAAAGGAGGAAGCACAATTGGAAAAATTACCTATGATATTGATGGAATAATTTATACATCTGAATTAATTGCTGAAACTGATGTTAATATTGTTAACTTTGTTTTAATTATTTTTAGACTTGGTTTAATCTTACTTGTAATATTTATATTTTTTGCAATTTTTAGGAGAAGTTAGAAGCTTAATCTTCTAACTTCTCTATACTATCTTTACCTAAAATGATAGTTATATCTATATTTTCTGAATAATTTCCTGTTGATATATTTCCTATTTTAATAGCATTTTTTATTTCTGATATTGCAGTTTCAGATATTGAATTTCTATTTATTATTGTTGTCCTAGTTGTTTTAGAGGTCTCTCCTGTATTTTTTACTTTGTATCCTGCAGTTTCTATTCTATCTATAATTTTTTCAAATTCATCTTTATCGCCTGTTCCATTTAATACTTCTATTTTTATATTACTTCTTTCTTCACTGCTAATCTGAGAATTTTCCTCATCTATATTGAAAAATAGCTTATTTACTACTTTCTTTGTCTCCTCTTTATCACTACTATATATCCATACAACATTTGCATACTCTGGTACTCCTGGTAAAGCTGCTGTTTTCAAATTGTTTATATCAAATTCCACTGCATATGGTATATAATCTTTTATTGCATTAAAATCCAAGTTTGTTTCTACATATTTTTGTGCAATGTCTAATATACCATTTATTTTTGTTACACTTTTCCAACTTAACATTTTTTTTGCTAAAGCTGTTAAAAATGCTCTTTGTGTCTTCATTCTTCCTATATCTTCTTGTCCATACTCACTTGGGTATGTACTACCATTATTATTATGTCTAAATCTAACAACCTGTTCTGCTTTATCGCCATCTAATAGTTGTTCACCTGCCTCTAAATGTATATGTAAGTCCTGGCTTGAATCATCATAATTCATATCAATTGGGACATTAAAAGTTACGCCGTCTATTTCATCTACTAAAACCTTTAATGCTTCTGTATCAACCATTAGATAATATTTAACATCTATTCCCGTAAGATTGCTCACATATTTCATTACCTTTTGTGGTCCATTTTCTGTTTGATATACAGAATTTATTTTATCCCAGGCAGTTGCACTTGACTTATAATCCCCTATAAATGTATCTCTTGGTATTGACAACATAGCAGCTGATTGATCTTTCGGGTCATATGAAGCTAATATTAAAGTATCTGTCAAATTTTGACTTTTCCCTAAAATTAGGCAATACATTTTGTCTAATGATAAAACCGTATCTTTATCATGCCCTATAGCAGTCATCAATAGTCCTTTTGTTCCTCCTCCATTTTTATAAACCTTATAACCAAAAATCACTCCAATCGCTAGTAATATAAATATTATAATAAGTAAAATCTTCTTACCAATTCCCTTTTTTTTCTTTTTAAATTTTATTTCGTTTATTTCTTTTGTGTTTTTTTCCTTCAAATTTATCACTCTTTCTTTTTGTTCTGATTCTATTTATTAAGTATAGCAAAAAGAAAAACAAATATCAATACAATTTTTTGCAAAAAGTATAGACAAATTTTCAAAAATGTTGTATTATGGTAAAAACTGGGAGGTGATATTATATTTTAAAATTAATAGACTATTTTTTTATTATCTTTATTTTTAATCTTTTTATTGTTTTTTACTCAATTTACAATTTCTTCGACATTAATATTTCCCACAATTTGCAAGGTTCTAAATTAAATATTAAAATCAAATAATGGAGGTGATTTTTATTGCACACTTTATTTTCGTTTTATTTTTATCTTCTATTTTCTGTTTGTTTGGTCTAAAAATCTTCTATCCTATTTTTACATCGTCTACAATTATTATTGAATACGGGTTACATCCATTTGACATTTGTATAGAACAACCTTTGATTTGGAAATACATAAAAATTTTATTTGTAATCTCATATATTTTTTCATCCATTATTCTTTCTAATTCATTTTTTTCATTATTTATCCGTCCATTTATAAAAACTTTTTCTAAAAAGATTAAGCATCCCAAACATATATCCTCTGTTAATTCCAACGAACTCTCTCTTTTTATAGGAAAAAATATTTTTACAGATGAGAAAATATTTTTACCTGAAAAAAGTCTTTACCAAAACATTTTAGTAACTGGAACGATAGGTACTGGAAAAACAAGTAGTGCAATGTATCCTTTTACACAACAACTAATTAAATATAAGTCCAATAATTTCGAAAAAAAGATTGGAATGCTTATTTTAGACGTTAAAGGTAATTACTACAAACAGGTTAAAAAATTTTGCAAAATATATAATAGAGAAGAGGATTTAATTATAATTGAACTAAATGGAAATTACAAATATAACCCTTTACACAAGCCAAACTTAAAGCCTTCTGTCTTAGCAAATAGATTAAAAACGATTCTTTTGCTGTTTTCTAAAAATAATACAGAATCTTTTTGGTTAGACAAAGCTGAGCAGGTTTTAGCAGAAGCAATAAAATTATGCAGGCTTTATAATGATGGTTATGTAACTTTTGATGAACTACATAAAATAATTATGGTTAATGATTATTATCTGGATAAGTTAAAAATTTTAAGAGAAAAATTTAATAATAATTATTATAATCATACCGAAACCTATGATTTACTTTCTTCCATAACCTTTTTCGAAAAAGAATTTCTAAATTTAGACCCTCGTACTTTATCTATTATAAAATCAGAAATAACACGCATTACTAATAGTTTTATTGGAGAGTATGATATTTTAAAAACCTTTTCTCCACCATTAGAGGAACTTAATTTTTTAGGTTTTCAAGATGTTTTGGAAAATGGAAAAATAGTTGTTTTAAATATGAATATCAGTGAATATGCAATTTTGTCTAAAATAATATCAGCATATTTAAAATTAGATTTCCAATCAGAAGTCATGATGAGGCTAGCAAATAATTTTCAAATTTCTAATAGAAGTGTTGCATTTATTTCTGACGAATATCATGAATACTGTACGGAAACTGACAGTAACTTTTTTTCTCAAAGTAGGGAAGCAAAATGCATTAACATTCTGGCAACACAAAGCTATACATCTCTTCTTAATACCATTAATAATCAAGCTACTGTAAAAATGATTATTCAAAATTTAATAAATAAATTATGGTTTAGATCTGACGACATTTTTACAATAGAAGATATACAAAAGCAAATTGGAAAAGAGGATAAAGAAAAATCTTCTCATTCAATTTCTGAAAATGCACAAAAAACAGTATTTAGTTATTTAACTAATTCGTTGAATTCTAAAAATTCTAACATTTCGGAAACAATTAGTACATCTATTCAAACAGATTTTATCTATGACACAAAATTTTTTACTCAAGAATTGGAAAACTTTACTGCCCTAGGCTTTTTATCAGATGGTTCCAAAATTATACCACCCCAAAAATTAAAATTAATACCATATTTTTTATATAAGGAGGATTTTCATGAAAAATTTTACTAAAAAAATTATTATTATTTTACTATTTTTTATTTTATTATTTAATATTTTTAACATTTCTTATTGTTTTTTTGATTCTACACCAAAGATAGTTACTAAATTAAATGATGCTTTTACTAAAATAGAAGAATGGCTTTTAAAGCTTGCAACACCGGCTGCCGCTGTTGCCGTTGGAACAGGTGTATTTATGAAAAAATTTAGTTTTGGTGATGAAGAAAGAATAAGGATAGCCAAAAAGCTAATTAGAAGCTCACTTTTTTCTTATGGATTTATTTTAGCAATTGACTTAATATTATCCGCCATAAAAACACTTATAGTATAGGTGATATTTATGGAGCAACAAAATATTTCTTATATAATTTTTGAAACTATAAACAATTTGTTAAACAATCTATTGTCTTCCATTGATACAACCCTTTATGAAATATTAGATGAATTGGCTTTTATAAATACAAATATATTAAAAATATCATTTTTTGAAAAAATATTTGGTACTTCTTCAACTAATGGTTTGTTATTAATTGCAAACTCTCTATTAATTGCTTTTGTTATATATTATGCAGTCAAACTTGCTTATTCAAATTATACTAATCAGCCTGTAGAATCACCTCATCACTTTGTTTTTAGACTGCTTATTTTGGGTATTAGTATCAATTCTTCATTTTTTATTTGTGAGCAGATTCTAAATATTAATCATTTGCTTTCTTCTTCTATACAAGAGCTTGGACAGTCCATATTTGGTTTTTCTATTTCTTTTTCAAAACTTATTGAAAAATTAAATGTTGATATATATTCTATAACTTCTGACTTTAATATTTTTTCCTTTGATGGAATTTCCAAAACATTTATAACTATCAGCCTTTTTAATTTAATTTTTTCTTACTCTCTAAGGTATATTATGATAAAACTCTTTTGCCTACTAACTCCATTTGCACTATTGACATTATTAAACAATTCAACAAGTTGGTTTTTCAAATCATGGATTAGATGTATTTTTTCACTATTAATAATGCAATCATTTATTGCTCTAATACTATTACTAGTTTTTTCAATTAGTTTCAATTCTAATACTATGTCAAAATTAACTTACCTAGGATGTATATACGCTTTAGTACATATTAATTCATATATAAGGCAATTAATCGGCGGAATTTCTACAGATGTGTCAAATAATTTTGGCATATCACCAAATTTATTTAATAGGAGGTCTTAATGAATTTTATTTTTCCTCAAAATTACAATTTTGACAATAAATTATTTGGTTTTATATCTTACAGCTCTCTAATACTAAATTTAATATGGGCCTGTATAATATTTTTTATATCAAATTGTTTTTTTAACAGTCTATATATAAAAATAAGTGCAATTATCATATTATGTTTCCCATTGCTCTTGTTCACTTTTATTGGTGTAAATAATGAAAATATTGTGTATTTTCTCAAATATTTTCTTAAATATTTACTAAAAAACAAACTTTATTTGTATAAATAACATTTATTATAATTTTTTTCATATAAACTGTGTTTTCCCAAAAGATTTATTGTAAAAATATTCAGAAAATGATATAATTTGACAAATAAACTTTGGGGAGGCATTATGCTATGAAATTAGAAAATACAGAAATATTACCTTTGTTTTCAAAAACAGAAATACCAGATATTTTTTTCTCAGAATACTTATCACAAGCAAATGGTGATTTTATAAAAGTATATTTGTATTTATTATTTTTGTCTAAATATGATAAAGACGTAAAACTAAATGATTTATCAAAAAAATTAGTACTTCCTCTAAAGGTTATACAGGATGCCTTAAAGTATTGGGAAGATATTGGCGTAATTACTAAAAAAAATACAGGATATATTATTAATAATTTACAAGAAATTGAGTTATATAAAATATATAAACCTAAAACATCTTTATCTGCTGAAGAACTAAAAAAATCTGCAGAAGGTCAAAAAAGAGCTCAAGCTATAGAATATATTAATAATAAGTATTTTTCTGGGTTAATGCCTACTTCATGGTATCCAGATATTGAATTATGGTTCAAAAAATACAATTTTGATGAAGAAGTTATGATTGCATTATTTGGTTACTGCTTTGATAAATCTGCATTACACAGAAATTATATCCAAACAGTTGCTGCTGCATGGGCTAAAAATAATATCAAAACTTTTACAGATTTAGATATTTATTATGAAAAACAAGAAAAATTAAATATAATTGCTAATAATATTTTAAAGAAATTAGGTTTAAAAAGAAATTTATCTCAGTACGAGTACGCTTACATCGAAAAGTGGGTAATTGACTTTAAATATAACCTAGATATAATTGAAATTGCATTAAAACGTACTACATCTAAAGCCAATCCAAATTTTGACTATTTAGATAAATTATTAAGTGATTGGCATGACAGAGGATTTACCAATTCTGACGAAATCCAAAAATTTTTATTGGAAATGAAACAGAAAAATAAGAATGTACAGAATTTAGAAAAATCTTCTGGATATAACAAATATGAACAAAGAACTTATGATAATTTAAACAATTTATACGCAAATGTTAAAAAAAAACAAGAAGCATAAGGATGTGAAAAAATGAATAATTCTACTCTAAAAAAACTTTTAACAGAATATGAAAATAAAAGAATTAATGCAATTCAAATGGCTGATATAAGAAAAAAAGAATTATATTTGCAATACCCAGATTTGCAAAAGATAGATGACGAATTAAATTTTCTAGCTATTTCAACTGCAAAATCTCTTATAAATAAAAATGATCCCACTCTTTTAGAAAAATTTCAAGAAAAAATTAATGTTTTAAAAAATAAGAAAAAACAGGTTTTAAATTCTCTCGGAATAAATGAATCTTACTTTTTACCTAAATTTGAGTGTAATATATGTAAAGATACCGGATATATTGTAGAAGGCTCTAATTCTATAATGTGCAATTGTCTAAAACAAAAAATATTTGATTTGGAATATAATAAATCAAATATTTATAACATAAAGAATCAAAATTTTCAGAATTTTAATGAACTATTTTATTCTGATAAAATAAATGAGTCAAAATATCACTCAGACGTTTCTCCTAGAGAAAATATAAAATTAATAAAAGATATATGTTTTAGTTTTATCAATAACTTTGAAAAAGCAGAGGAAAAAAACTTGTTATTTACTGGCAATACTGGCTTAGGCAAAACTTTCCTTTCTAGTTGTATAGCAAATGAATTAATTAAGCAAAGAAAAACCGTTTTATATCAAACAGCTCCTGTAATGTTAGATACAATAATTGACTACAGGTTTGGCAAATCTAATAATTCTAATATTTTAGAAAGTATATTAAATGTAGATTTATTAATAATTGATGATTTAGGCACAGAATGTGTTAATAACATGAAATTCACTGAATTATTTAATATAATTAATACAAGGTTGTTAAATCAAAAAAATATAACTAAAACAATAATTTCTACAAATTTAAGTTTACAAAACTTATATAATACTTATGATGAAAGAATAGTTTCTAGAATAATTGGGGATTACAATATTTGCTATTTTTTCGGAGAAGATATAAGATTTAAAAAAATCTGTGATTAATCAATTAATCACAGATTTTTTATATTGTTATCTTTCTTCATCTCCTGTATCACCAACTTCTTCTGTACCGTGAGGAGGAACAAATCCTTTATCCATTGCAGTGAATAAAATACGTTTCCTTAGATATCCTACATCGTTGATTCTTGCACCTTTTTTATCTCCGTTTTTTTGCATTATTTCTTCTGCTAATTCCATAAGTTTTTGTTGCTTTAGTCCATTTGGTAGTCTGTGACTCAGTATTGCTACTATACTTTTTTCTTGTCTTTTTACTACAGCATCTGTTTTAAGCTTATTCAATCTTTTATAAAAAAACTTTGAAATTTCTTCCACATTTTTGTATCCTTCTTCCTGCCCAGAGTTTTTAGTTATTTCAATTATTAACTCCATATTTTCTTTCATAAATTTTCCATATATATCTGTTAATATTTCTCTCTCCTGATTATCTGATATTACGTCTGGATTATCTACTACCTCGTCAGCCAAAATACTTATTTCGCCAAGGTTTTCAATAAGAAGCATTATTGGGTTTACTGAATCTTTTTTAAAATTCATCATATTATTCACTTTCTTCCAAAGATATTTTTTCTATGCTTACTACCTTACCTTCATTTGTCCTCATTAAAGTTACTCCCTGCGTTGCTCTACCCAATATACTTATGTCTTTAACATTTAATCTAATTATAGTGCCATTGTCAGTTATAAGCATAACATCTTCTTCATCTGTCGCTATTCTTATTCCAACTATATCTCCAGTTTTAGGTGTTACTTTATAAGTTATTACACCTCTTCCCCCTCTATTTTGTACTCTATATTCTTCTAATTCTGTTCTCTTTCCAAATCCATTTTCTGTTATGGCAAGAAGGGTACCTTTAATGTTAGAAATAATAGACTCCATACCTATTACACTATCATCTTCATCAAGTCTAATTCCAATTACTCCTTGCGCAGTTCTTCCAACTGGTCTAACATCTTTTTCGTCAAATGTAATGCTCATACCTTTTTTGGTTACCATTACAACATTGTCTTCGCCATCTGTTAGTCTTACATCTATTAATTCATCATCATCTTTTAATGTGATTGCTAATAATCCCGTTTTTCTTGCTGAATTATACTCTGTAAGTGCAGTCTTTTTTATTAGTCCATTTTTAGTTCCCATCAATAAATATTTTCCTTCTGAGAAGTTATTGATTGGTATAACTGCGGATATTTTTTCGCCTGGATCTAGGCTTAATAAATTAACAATTGCTGTACCTTTAGCAGTTCTTCCTGCTTCTGGTACTTCATATCCTTTCAATCTATATAATTTTCCTTTGTTACTAAAGAATAATATAATATCATGTGTGGATGCTGTAAATATTTGTTTTACAAAATCTTCTTCCCTTGTTGCTATGCCTGTTATTCCTTTTCCTCCTCTTTTTTGGCTTTTATATGTATCTACAGGCATTCTTTTTATGTATCCAAAGTGAGTTAATGTTATTACGCTTTGTTCTTCTTTAATTAAATCTTCTACATCAATTTCGCCTTCGGCTGCTGCTATTTTTGTCTTTCTTTCATCTCCATATTTTTCTTTAATTTCTGTTAATTCTTTTTTTATTATATCAAATACTAGTCGCTCACTACTTAATACTTCTCTATAATATTCTATTAATTTCATTAGCTCATTGTATTCTTCGTCTATTTTTTCTCTTTGCAAACCTGATAGCGTCTTTAATCTCATATCCAATATAGCTTGAGCTTGTATATCAGATAATCCAAATCTTTTCATTAATCTTTCTTTTGCATCATCATATGAGTTTCTTATAATATTAATTACTTCGTCTATATTATCTAAAGCTATTTTTAATCCTTCTAATATGTGTGCTCTTGCTAATGCTTTGTCTAAATCGAACTGTGTTCTACGCAATATAACTGTTTTTCTGTGGTCTATATAATAATCCAAACACTGTCTTAGAGTTAGTATCTTTGGTTCTCCATTTACCAATGCTAACATTATTATTCCAAATGTATCTTGCATTTGTGTGTTTTTATATAGTTGATTTAATACTACTTGGGCATTTGCATCTCTTTTTAATTCTATAACTATTCTAACTCTATCTATTCTATCTGATTCATCACGTAAATCTGAAATTCCCTCTAGTCTTTTTTCTCTAACCAATGAAGCAATATTTTCAACTAACTTTGCTTTATTTACTTGATATGGCAAAGAATTAACAATTATTCTTTGTCTATTATTGCTTGTTTCTTCTATTTCTGCCTCTGCTCGTACTGTAATTTTTCCTCTACCTGTTAAATATGCCTCTTTTATTCCTTCTCTTCCTATTATTATGCCTTCCGTAGGAAAATCTGGCCCCTTAATTATTGATAATAACTCTTCATCTGTAACATTATCTTCATCAATTATTTTAATAATTCCATTTATTACTTCTGTTAAATTGTGAGGAGGTATGTTTGTTGCCATTCCAACTGCTATACCCGAAGATCCATTAATTAATAGTGTAGGTATTTTAGATGGAAGAACAGTTGGCTCCTGCAATCTATCATCATAGTTTGGCATAAAATCTACTGTATTTTTTTCTATGTCTGTAAGCATTGTTTCTGCAATTTTAGCCATTCTTGCTTCTGTATACCTCATTGCAGCTGCACCATCGCCATCTATTGAACCAAAGTTTCCGTGTCCATCAATTAATCTATATCTCAATGAAAAATCCTGTGCCATTCTTACCATTGCATCATAAACAGAAGCATCTCCATGTGGGTGATATCTTCCTAAAACTGACCCTACAGTATTAGCGCACTTTCTATATGGTTTATCTGAAGTAATTCCATCTTCATACATTGCATATAAAATTCTTCTGTGAACAGGTTTTAATCCATCTCTTACATCTGGTAAAGCACGAGATACAATAACACTCATTGCATAATCTATATAGGATGTTTTCATCTCTGTTTCTATATCTCTTTCTATAATCTTTCCGTCACGTGATTCCATTTTTTTACCATTCCTTTCTGCCTTTTGTCTTTTATAATTATACTAAACTGAAAAAAATTATGCAAGGAAAAACGCAGAAAAAACTGTTATTTCTAGTAACTAAACTAGCATTTTACTTAATTCTATTTGTTCTTGAGTTAAATTAAAATCTCCTCCATTGTTTTTTATTATTTTATGAAGATTTTCTATTTGCCTTGCCTGTTTTAAAGCTGTTTCAAATGGCATTAATTCTTTTAACTTCTCGTTTATTTTTCTATATTCTTTTTCCATTCCATTTAGGTTTTTGTCTTTATAATACGCTTTCCAGTTGTTTTCATATTTTACTAATTTGTCTAAATTATTTATTTGATTTGTAAAGCTATTTTCAATACTTTTAGAAATATTGTCTAATATAACATTTTTTCCTTGCCTTATAAGCGTTGATGTTCCATATTTTATCCAACCTTTTTTTGTTACTTTGCTTAGTACTGAATCTAAAACATTTGATAAACTATCAATTATTCCTCCGCTTTTTATTGCCTCCTGCGCTTGTGATAAATTTTCAAAGTTTCCAGTAAATATTCCCATTGCACTTTTTCCTAAATTTATTGCAGAATTAATTGCTGTATTAATTCCTTGTTTTAAACCTCCCTTAACCAAACTATCTTTTATATTAATTATTTCATCTTCAATTAAATCTGGTAGTACCCATCTTAATCCTATATTTACTGCCGTGTTAATTGTTTTTCCAAGTGTTGTTTCTAAAAATTTATTTTGCTCTTTTTCTAAATTATTTACATTTGCTATATTTTGTCCTATTTCTAAATCATTCATTTTTACTTCTCCTAACTTCTAATATTTTATTTTTTATTTTTTTTATAAAATTTTGTTTTTTTCTGTTCATTAAATATTTTTCTATAATTTTTAAATACTCTTTTTTTATATTTTTATCTATTTTATTTGCATTTTTATTTATTATTAAATTATATTTATTATTTATATCTATTTTTCCAATAATATTGTATTCAGAAAAAATTATTTTTAAAATGTTAATATCTATTGAATTTTTATTAAACTTATTAAATAAAATATTTATTTTATTATTATCTATATTCCATTCTTCTTTATATATTTTTAAAATATTTTTTGATTTCTGTATTTCCAATAAATTTGGCTCAACAATTAAAATATTTATATTACTTTTTTTTATTATATCTTTTGTATAATTAAAAAAACATTCTGAAGAAGTATCTATTATTATAACATCATAAAATTTTTTAACATCATTAAATAAATTATTAAATTGAATATTATTAATTTTATATTTAGAATCGAATAATAAATTTATTCCTGAAATTAAATCAATTCTTTTATTTATTTTAATTTTTAATTCTTTTAAACCTATTTTATCTTTTATTAAATTATTTTCTTTTATTTTTTTGGAGATTTTTTCAGAATATTTTTTGACACCTAAAATTGTATGAAGAGAATTATTTAAAATATCAAAATCTATTATTAATATTTTTTTCTTTGAATAAATTAATGATTTAGCTAAATTAACTGTGAAAATACTTTTCCCTACACCGCCGCTACCTAAAATACAAATAATTTCTTTTTGTGAATTTAATTCTTTTACCTCTTTTATTTTTTGTTTTTTATTTTGCTTATTTTTGCTATTTTGTTCTATTATAATTTTCTTTAAATCATTTATTTCTTTTTTTATTTTTTCGTTTTCGTCTTCTTTTTTGTTTTTTATTAATTTAATTATTTCTTTAATTTCTATTTTATTATATAAAATTAAATATACATTTTTTGAATATAAATTTTTCTCTAACTCCTCTTTTTTATTTTCTAAAATAATTACTATATTTACTTCATTATTTATTTGCTTAATTTTTTCTATTAAATTTTCTATTTTTTCATTACCTGGTAAAGCTTCACTTATTATTAAAAAGTCCACTTCTTTTTCAGTTTCCAGTATTTCTATTACCCCTTCTTGATATTGAATATCTTTTCCAATGACAATAAAATCCTTTTCCTTTTTTAGTTCATTATTAAGTTGTGGTTCTGCTAATGCGGTAATTATTTTTTTCATTTTTTATCACAATCCTTTTTCAATAATATTTTTTTCGTATTCTGCTGCATCTATTTTAGTCAAAATATGTTCATTTCCAACAAACATCAAACATTCTCCTCTTTTTAGAGATTTTATTTCTATTTTTTCCTTTTCAGAAAGATTAGTATATTTACTTAATAATATTATATTTTCTTCCTCTAGTGCAAAAAACGTTTTTATTTCTGAATTATTTAAAATACTTTTACCATATATTCCTTCTTCCAAACTAAATAAATCTGATATATCTTGAGTTATTGCCACACTACTTCCGCCAAATTTTCTTATTGTTTTAAATATTTTATATATAAAACTAGCAACGTCTTTATTTGATGTTACACCTATTAATCTCCAAATTTCATCTAAATAAATTGCCTTTTTTATATTTCTATCCTTTTTTATTCTATCCCAAAAATAATCAACAAATAAATACATTGCATATTTTAAATTTTCTTCTCCCATCTCGTAAATATCTGCAACAATTAATTTATTATTTAAGTTGAGGTTTGTATAATTATTAAAGAAACTTAATGAACCTTTCACAAATGGAATTAGCCTTATTTTTAATATTTTTGTTTTTTCATCTTCATCAAGTAAATTACACAAATCCTCAAGTAATGGCATATCATATGTGTCTTTAAAATCTGGTTTTATATTAATTTTATTTTTTTCAATTTTATGTAACGAATTATCATCAAATGTTATACCTTTTCTTTTATACAACTCTATTAGTTTTTCTTCTAATATTGCTTTTTCTTCCTCATTTATATCTCCGAAAATCAAATTAAAAAATCCTATTAGTTTACCAATTTTATTTGCTAAGTATCCTGTTTCACCATCTTCTAAGCTATCTTCTCTTATATCAAATATATTTATAAAAGTATCAGAACCTGGTCCAATTTTTATTAATGTGCCATTTAAATTTTTGCATAATTCACCATATTCTCGATCTGGATCTATAATATATTGTTCTATCCCTAATAATCTATATCTTAAAATTAATAATTTTGTATAAAACGACTTACCTGCTCCACTAGTTCCAAAAATGCAAATATTTGCATTTTTGTATTTATTTGTATCATATCTATCCACAAATACTAAAGAATTGTTATAAATATTAGTTCCTACAAAAATTCCATTTTCATCAAAAATTGCAGATGAAATAAATGGATATGTTGATATTAATCCTCCTGTTAATACATTCCTTTTTAATACATTTTTTAAATCTTCATTATTTTCCATTATTGGTAAAACAGACAAAAAAGCTTGCTCTTGCCTAAAATATGCTTTACGTGTTTGCAATCCTTTACTTTGTAAAAGTCCTTCTAATTTATTAATAAAATACTCCAATTCCTTCAAATTTGTAGAAAATGTTGTTATATAAATATATAAAAAATATAAACTCTCATTATTTACTTGTAGTTCTTTTCTTATATATTTAGCGTCATTATACGTAAATGCCGCAATATCTATGTCTTGCCTATTTTGATTATTTGTTTTTAAATCTACGCCTACATTGCCTATATGATAAGTCAAATCTTTTATTGTTCTATATGTATCTTGTTTTTCACAAAAAATAGATATGTTTAGATTAATATTTGTATCTATTATTGTTTTTAAAATTAAATCTGTTTGCTCCCTGTAATAATTAGTTATTAATATACTAGAATAGTACATCTCATCTATTTCTATATATTGTGGATTTTTTAAATTAATATATGTTGGTGCTATTTCTTTAATTTCGTCATAAGTTCCTTGTAAAAAAATCATCTCATTTTTTTTATTTTTATTAAATATTTTATTTATTATATTAATATTTTCATCACCTCATTTTTTAATTATTTAAATAAATTCTGGAATTTAAAAAAGAAAATAAAACATTTTTTGAATCATTAATATTATTTATATCTATAACACCATTTCCACATCTGCTTAAGCAATCTTTTATCTTAAAATATTTATCATTTAAGTTTTCAATCGCCAAATCATCTACTGTCTTAATTTTTTTATCATCATTTTTATACTTTAATATTATATAAAAATTTTTTGATGATGATTTTTTTTGATGATTTAATGATTGAATATATTCTATATATTTATTTGAATACTCTGATATACTTTTTTCTTCTTTTTCCTTTTGACAATTTATATTGGAAATATGTTTAGATAAATCTTCTTTTTTACTTTGAATTAAAATTTGAAAATTAAAATCGCATGTTTTTAAAAATATTTTATATGAATTTAAAATTGCCTCTTTCTCCAATTCCGATTTTAAATTAAAATTAATTGGATATATTTTTATTATTTTTATATAAGAATTATTTTTTAATTTTATAATTCCATTTTTTAATATTCTTTCAAAAGGCAACCATTCTTGAATAGAATTATTTTTTTTCATAAACCTCCTTTTTTATAGAATTAAAAATATAAATTTTAACTATAATTAGATTACAATAATTTGTGCTTTTAGTCAATGTTTTTCGTATTCCATTTTTCGACATTTTATTTTATTTTATTTTTATGTATAAAAAAAATTAAATTAGACATAATATTAGCATAAGGTTAATATTAGTTGAACTAAGAGTAATATGGGATTTATTTTTTGAGTTTTATATTATTCGAGCAAAGATTTATAATGGTTTAATAACTTTAGATTATTATAAGTCGGCGACGAGAGTATATTGTTTGTATGTAAGCTATATTGTATTTTTTTATATTTTTAATATATGGTTGTAATATATGCAATATATTCGAAGTTAAGATTATTCTTGTATTTTATAGTGGTCATTTTTAGTCCCTTCGTGGATGAATATGGTTATTATTGGTGCATTAATAGTCGAGCAACTGATTAATATATTTGGTGAATAGCTTATTTATGCAGTAATGTATATTAGGTTAAAAGTTAGGTATATTAGTTTTAGCTGAAGATTAATACTAGCTTTATCGATAAGAAATAGCAAGGTAATATTCCTTGCTATTTCTTATTCTCCGTTATATATCTAAGTTTTTAACGAATTTTGCATTTGATTCTATAAATTGTCTTCTTGGGCCAATATCATCTCCCATTAAAATTGTAAAAATTTCATCTGCTTTTATTGCATCTTCTAGTTTTACTTTTACTAATATTCTTGTTTCCGGGTTCATTGTTGTTTCCCATAATTGTTCTGGGTTCATTTCACCTAAACCTTTGTATCGTTGAATATTAATTTGATCTCTTGCAATACCTTTTTCTGCTAATTCTTTAAAAGATTCATCTAAATCTTCATCTGTATAGCAATATATATCTGTCATTCCTTTTTTAGACAATTTGTATAATGGTGGTTGCGCCAAATAAACATTCCCATTTTCTATTAACGGTCTCATATATCTAAAGAAAAATGTTAAAAGCAATGTTCTAATGTGTGCACCATCAACGTCGGCATCTGCCATTATTATTACTTTTCCATATCTTATTTTTGTTATATCAAAATCAGCACCTATACCAGCACCAATTGCTAATATAACTGGATTCAATTTATCATTTCCATATATTTTGTCTGCTCTTGCTTTTTCAACATTAAGCATTTTACCCCATAAAGGTAAAATAGCTTGAAATTTTCTATCTCTTCCCTGTTTTGCACTACCTCCAGCTGAATCTCCCTCAACTATATATACTTCACAATTTTCGGCATCTTTTTCACTGCAATCTGCTAGTTTTCCTGGTAGTGTAGAAGTTTCTAATGCATTTTTTCTTCTTACTAATTCTCTAGCTTTTCTTGCTGCCTCCCTTGCTCTTGAGGCACTTATGCATTTTTCTAATATTGATTTTGCTACTGTTGGATTTTCTTCTAAATATGCTGAAAATTCCTCATTAACAACACTTTGTACTATTCCTGTAACATTACTATTACCTAATTTTGTCTTTGTTTGCCCTTCAAATTGTGGTTCTTTTACTTTAACTGAAATAACGGCAGTTATTCCTTCTCTTATATCTTCTCCTTGTAAGTTTCCGTCTTTTTCCTTTATTAAATTATGTGACTTTGCATAATCATTAAATGTTTTGGTAAGAGCTCTTTTAAATCCCTCTAAGTGTGTTCCCCCTTCTATTGTGTTAATATTATTAACAAAAGAATATATATTTTCTGAATATGCAGTTGTATATTGTATAGCTATTTCAATTGGAACCTCTCCATCTTTTTCTATATATATTGGTTTAGCATTTATCTTTTCTTTATTTTTATTTAAAAATTCTACAAATGAACTTAATCCACCCTCATAGTGAAATTCTGCCTTTTTCGGTGTTTCTTCTCTTAAATCTTCTATTGTAATTTTTAAACCTTTTGTTAAAAATGCCATTTCTCTAAATCTATTTTCTAATACTTCATATTCATATTCAAGTGTTTCAAATATTGTATCATCAGCTAAAAATCTTACTTTCGTACCAGTTTTATCAGAATCTCCTATCCTCTTTAATGGTTCTATTGTTTTTCCTCTTTCAAACTTCATCTCATATATGCCACCATCTCTTTGAATAGTAACTTCTACCCATGTTGATAAAGCATTTACAACAGATGCTCCAACTCCATGTAATCCCCCAGAAACCTTATAACCACTATCTCCACCAAATTTTCCTCCTGCATGTAATTTAGTATATACCGTTTCTGCTGCTGATATTTTTGTTTTCGGATGTATATCTACTGGAATTCCTCTACCATTATCTTGTACACTTATTATATTTCCAGGCTCTATTTGTACATTTATTTCTGTACAGTATCCTGCTAAAGCTTCATCTACGCAGTTGTCTACAATTTCATATACTAAATGATGCAATCCTCTTACAGAAACACTACCAATATACATTCCTGGTCTTTTTCTTACTGCTTCTAATCCTTCTAGAACCTGTATTTGATCTGCTCCATATTTATGCTCGTATTTCTCCATTACTTTATACCTCCAATTTTATTAGTCCTTCTTTCTAAGGTGCTTGTGGATATGTTAGAAATATATCCTCTTGTTTCATTTTTTTCTACTGTTATTATTAGTGATTTTTTATTTTTTTCTGATACATCTATTATCTTATCACTAATATTTATATTTTTGCAAACATTTTCTAAATTTTCTTTTTTTTCTAGTGTTTCTATATTTAGAATAGCTATAATTCCATTGGTATCTATTAAGGTATCTTTTCCTATATGCAAATACACTAAATTATCTCTCCTTTTTTTACTTGATACAAGTAATAATCCACATTTTCATTAATAAAGTTTATTTTTTCTGCACAAGTTATTATTACTTGTGTATTATTTATATTATTCAAAAAATTTCTTCTTCTTTTTATATCTAGTTCTGACATAAAATCATCTAATAGTAAAATTGGCTCTTCTTCAATTTCATCATGAATCACTTGTAATTCAGACAATTTTAGCGATAATACTGCTGTTCTATTTTGCCCTTGAGATCCATAGATACTTAATTCTTTGTCATTTATGTATACCTCAAAATCATCTCTATGTATCCCCTTTGTTGTATATCCTTTTATAATGTCTAATTTTCTTCTTTGTGTTAATAAATCCATATAATTTTTCTTATTTTCACAACAAGATGTATAAATAATATCAATTTTTTCATTATCATTTGTTATTTTTTTATGTATTATGTTTATCTTTTCTATAATTTTATTTATAAACTCTCTTCTATAATTACTTATTATATTACCATATTCAACTAGCTTTTCATCCCATATCTCCAATAAACTCTCTGCTTTTCCCTCTTGTCTTATCTGTCTTAAATAATTGTTTCTTTGTTCTAATGTTTTATTATACATATTTAGAATGTATACATAATTTGGTCTTAATTGTCCTATCATCATATCTAAAAATCTTCTTCTTAGTGCAGGAGTTCCTTTTAATATATTAATATCATCTGGTGTAAATATAACAATATTTATTTTACCTAATAGCTCACTTAATTTTTTAATTTTTACACCATTTACTAAAATTTGCTTTTTATCAGAAATACAAATTAAAATGTTTCCATCTCTGTCTTTTTTAGAATACTCAACTTTTATCCTAGCATTTTCTTCACCTAATTTAATAAGCTCTTTTTCTCGTGTTGTTCTAAAAGATTTTCCAAAAGCACATAAGAAAATTGCTTCTAAAATATTAGTTTTGCCCTGTGCATTATCTCCATAAAAAACATTTATATTTTTTTTTAATTTTATTTCTTGATTCTCATAGTTTCTAAAATTATGTAATTCTACTTTGTTTATGTGCATATTATTCCTTCATTCTTATTGGTAAAATCATATATATATAATCTCCATCATCAATAGGTCTTATAATACATGGTGAAATACTTGTACCAAAATCAACATATATTTCTGGGTCATCTATTGCACGTAACGCATCTAAGAAATACTTAGGATTAAATCCTGCCTCTAGGTTTTGTCCTTCTGTAGCACAATAAATTTCTTCTTTTGCATCTCCTGTTTGATTTGTACAAGATATTATAACTTTACCTATATCCACACATACTTTAACAGGATATTTTTTTTCTTTTTCTATTGCTGATGCAGAAATCAAACTTATTCTTTCAAAACAGTCTTGAATATTTTTTCTATCTACCCTTATCCTTGTTTCCCAGTTTTCTGGAATAACACTTGAATAATTTAAAAATTCCCCATCTAATAATCTTGTTACAATTTTGCAATTTTCCATTTCAAATAATGCTTGATTTTTATTTACTCCTATTTTTACTATATCAAAAGAGTCTAATAAAATTTTATTTATTTCATTTAAAGTTCTGCCTGGTATTACAGCAACAAAATCTTTTACTGCTTCTTTTAAAGCTTTAGTTTTCCATGCCAATCTAAATCCATCAACAGCAACAACATTTAATCTATTATTTTTAATTTCAAATAAACATCCTGTAAAAATTGGTCTATTTTCTTCTGTACTAACAGCAAAAATAGTTTTTCTTATCATTTCTTTTAAAGATTTTTGTTCTAATTCTATAGAATTTTCAACATCTATCTTTGGAAGTTCTGGAAATTCTTCTGGATTCATTGTTGCTAATTTATATAATGAACCTTCACATTCTATTATTAGTAAATTATTCTTATCTAAAGATATACTTATTTCTGTATCTGGTAATTTTCTTATAATTTCACTAAACATTATACTATTTACAACAGTAGCACCTTGTTCTATTATTTGTGCTTCATTAATAATATATTCTATCCCCATTTCTAAATCATATGTTGTAAACTTTATATCATTATCATTAGTTTGAATTAAAATTCCTTCTAATATAGGCATTGTAGTTTTACTAGCAACAGCTTTTGTTACGGAATTAATAGCTTTAAGGATATTTTCCTTTTCACAAACTATTTTCATTTTTATCGTCTCCTTATTATAATATAATTTAATATTTTTAGTAGTAGTAATAGTAGGTTATGTGGATTATGTGGAAAACCCTGTGCATATCTTATTTCCTTAAGAAAAACAATGTTAATAATTTCGTGGAAAACTAATAAAGTTATCTACAGTGTGAAAATTATTTTGTGAGTAAGTTTAATATTAACAAGTTTTATACAAACAATTAACAATTATATGTGAATATCTAATGCATTGTTTCCGTAGGAAGAGAAAGCAATTTTTTTTGCAAACACAATTTTATCAAACACAAATTTTTGAAAAAACCATATAGTTATTTATATATGAATTATTTGTCTGATGTAAGCAAGTTTTTAACACTATCCACAATTCTTTTTGTGCTTGGATTTTCTTTTACTTCATTCTCGATTTTATTACAAGCGTGTAAAACTGTAGTATGATCTCTTTTTCCAAATTTAGCTCCTATCACTGTCAATGGTTGTCCAGCAACACTTCTACATAAATACATTGCAATTTGTCTAGGAAATGTTACATCAGCAGACCTTTTTATTCCTTTTAAATCATTAACAGTAATATTAAAATATTTAGAAATTGTTTCTTGTATCAATTCTATTGAAAGTACTTTTTCTTTTTGAGTAACAACATCATTAATTGCTTTTTCAGCCATCTCCATAGTTATTGGACTATTGATTAAAGAAGCTTTAGCAATTAATTTATTTAATGTACCTTCTAATTCTCTTATATTAGAATCTATTTTTGTAGCAATGTTAGATAAAATATCGTCATCTATAATAATATTATCTAATTGTGCTTTCTTTCTTAAAATAGCTAAACGTGTTTCATAATCTGGATTTGAAATGTCAGCAATAAGACCCCATTCAAACCTTGACTTTAATCTATCTTCTAGAAAATTAATATCTTTAGGAGGCCTATCACTAGATATAACTATTTGTTTACCACTTTCATGAAGCGCATTAAAAGTATGAAAAAATTCTTCTTGAATTCTTTCTTTACCTGCAATAAATTGAATATCATCTATTAACAATACATCTATATTTCTATATTTATTTCTGAATTGTTCGTTTTTATTATCTTTAATTGCATTAATTAATTGATTAGTGAATTTTTCAGAAGTAACATATAATATACTTGTATTTTTATTATGTACTAATATTTCATTTGCAATAGCATGCATTAAATGAGTTTTGCCCAAACCAACGCCACCATATAAAAAAAGTGGATTATATGATGTGGCAGGAGCTTCTGCTACAGCTAACGCAGCAGCATGTGCAAATCTATTGTTATTTCCAACAACAAAACTTTCAAACGTATATTTAGGATTTAAGTTAGAATTTAAAGTTTGAGTGTATTGTCCTACTTGTGATATAGATGATTCTTGCTCATCTTCATTATCTTCATTTAATATAACTGTAATATCCCATTCTTTGTTTGTTAAATATTTAAAAGTGTTTTTGAATAATTCATAATAACGTGACATTATGGAATCTTTTTGGAATTGTGTATGTGCTACTAAAACGATAGTGTTATTATCCATACTTTGCAATTCTAAATCTTTAATCCATGTCTCATAAGATATTTTTGTAACTTCACCTTTTAACAATTCTTTTGTTTTTTCTAAAAATTCATCTAATTCTTCCCTCTGCATTTCTTTTTCAATCCTTCCAGTTATCCACAGAGTTATCCACAAATGTTGATAACTCTGTGTGTAAATAAATTTATTATTATAAAATAGTAAAAACAAAAATCTAGAAAAGTCTTGTTGCCCTACTGTTTTTCTATCATATCAAAAATGTAACAAAATAGTCAATACATAAAATAAATAAATGTGGAAAACTTTTAAAAATTGTGAAAAGTTACTTCTAAATATTGACATATTCATATTAAGTGTTATATAATTATACTACTTGTGAAAATAAAGTTAAATATATCTATTACGATAGAGAAATAATATGCAGGAGGTGCAAAAATGAAAAGAACATATCAACCTAAAAAAAGACAAGAACAAAAAGAACATGGTTTTATGAAAAGAATGAAAACAGCATCAGGAAGAAAAATATTAAAGGCAAGACGTGCAAAAGGAAGAAAAAAAATAAGTGCGTAAGAGAAAAGGTCACGTGAATGTGACCTTTTTGAAATAGAAAATATAGAATTTGAGTGATTTTATGAAAAAAAAGAAAACATTAAGAAAAAATTATGAGTTTAAAAATGTGTTAACAAAAGGAAAGATGTACGCGGGAAAACAAATTCTTATTTATATTTCTAAGAACAAACTCAATGAAAATTTAATAGGAATTGCAATTAGTTCTAAATTATGTAACGCAGTTAAAAGAAATAACATAAAGAGGAAAATAAAAGAAAATTATAGACTAATTGAAGATAAGATAAAAAAAGGAAATAATATAGTATTTCTATGGAATAAAAACACTGAAATAGATGAATTGAACTTTCACACTATAAAAAAAGATATGGAAAATATTTTTAGCAAGGCAGGAATAATGGAATGAAAGCTATATTTATAAAGATGATTTTATTTTATCAAAAAAGGCTATCACCATTAATCAGTTCTACAGGAATTAAGTGTAAGTATTATCCATCTTGCTCAGAATATACAAAACAAGCAATAGAAAAGTATGGCTCAATTAGAGGAGTTTGTTTAGGAATAATCAGAATTTTAAAGTGTAATCCATTTTCAAAAGGTGGATATGACCCTTTAAAGTAGTAAAAAATTAAATATATTAAAAAAATTCATGCCTAAGGAAGGAATGATAGTAAATATGGGTTTTATTTCAGAAATATTTGGCTACGTGTTAAATTTTTTGTATGGAATATTTAATAATTATGGAATTGCAATAATTGTCTTTTCTGTATTACTTAGAATAATTTTAATACCAATAACAATAAAACAGCAAAAAGCATTAAAGAAAAATGCTAAACTGCAAAAAGAAATGAAAGAAATACAGGAAAAATACAGGTCAAATCCGGAAAGATTAAATCAAGAGACAATAGAGTTATATAAAAGAGAAAAAATGGGGCCATTTAGTGGTTGCCTTAGTGGGATTTTACAAATAGTAATAATATTATCTGTATTTTGGCTTGTAAGTAAGCCTCTAACATATATGAAAAAAATTAATCCGGAAATAATAGAAAAATATGCTCAAGAGCTAAAAGAAGATGGAACAAATTCTTCATATACAGAAATAGCAATAATAAATAAAAAAGCGGCAGAAGATCCAGAAGTATATATAAATATGGAATTCTTAGGATTAGATTTAAGTAAAGTACCAACACAAAGCTTGGATGATTATAAGGTATATATAATTCCAATACTGTATGTTATTTCTTCTATAATTTCAATAAAATTAACAACAAAGATGAGTAATAAAAATAATACAAAAAAAGAGAAAAAATTGTTATGTGAAGCGAACGATAAAGATAACATAAAAGAAGAAAAACAACCAGACGAAATGGAAATGATGCAACAAATGAATAATAATATGTCATATATGATGCCAATAATGTCTGTATTAATAGCAATTATAGCTCCTTTAGGATTAGCGTTATATTGGTTTATAAGTAATGTATTAATGATAATTGAAAGATTAATTATAGATAAATTTATAAATCAAAAGGAGGAAATTGAAAATGAATAGCGTAATAGCAGAGGGAAAAACTACAGCAGAAGCAATAGAAAATGGATTAAAACAACTAAATGTATCAAAGGATAAAGTAAACATAAAGGTATTGGAAAATGCAGAAAAAAGAAGCTTCTTTAGTATTTTAGCACCAAGAGTGGTAAAAGTGGAGCTAACATTAAAAGATGTAAAAGAACATTATGCTCCAATGCAAGAACATGTTAATCAAATTACTCCAGAGCAAATAGAAATAGCAAAAAAGAATTTAACAGTTTTTTTAGATGAATTCTCTACAAAGTTTGAAGATTTTGATTATGATATAAAGGTAAATGGAAATGACATAAATGTTGAATTAAAGGGAAATGATTCAAGTAAGCTAATAGGCTATAGAGGAGAAACCTTAAATTCAATACAGATAGTAATGTCTACAATTGCTAATAAAAATGTAATGGGGAAGGTAAGAATAATATTAGATATTGCAGGTTATAGAGAAAAAAGAAAAAAGGTTTTAGAGGATTTAGCAGACAAAATTTCAAAAACTGTAATAAAAACAGGAAAAACTATAATGCTAGAACCAATGCCAGCATATGAGAGAAAAATAATACATACTAGATTACAAAATAATGAGAAAGTAAAAACATTTAGTAAGGGAGAAGAACCTTATAGAAAAATAGTTATATCAAAAAATAAATAATAAAAATCAGAAGTCAAAGTTCAGATTTTAGTTTTAACACTATTTCTAACTTTGACTTTTTTAGGAGGATAATAATGAATACAATTGCTGCTATATCAACTGCGATGGGAGCAGGAGGAATAGGTATAATAAGAATGAGCGGAAAAGAATGTTTTGATATTTTAGACAAAATATTTGAACCTGCTAAAAAAGAAAATATAGATAAAATAAAAGGTTATTCTATTAAATATGGATACATAGTAAATAAAGAAACTAATGAAAAAATAGATGAGGTTTTAGTTTCATACTTTAAAAGTCCAAAAAGCTATACAACAGAGGATATGTGCGAAATTAATTCTCACGGGGGAATCGTTGTAGAAAAAGAAATTTTAGAATTATGTATAAAAAATGGGGCTATATTGGCTGAACCAGGAGAATTTACAAAAAGGGCTTTCTTAAATGGAAGAATGGATTTAGCGCAAGCAGAATCTGTCATGGATTTGATTAATTCTAAAACAAGTAGAGAAGCAAAGGCTTCTATAAATCAACTTAAGGGAGGACTTTCAAAGGAAATAAATCTGATAAAAAAACAACTATTAGACATAATGGCAGACATAGAAGCAACAATAGATTACCCAGAGTATGATATAGAAAATGTTACACAGAAGAGTGTTGAAAAAAAATTAAAATCTGTAAAAGAAGAATTAGAACATTTAGAAAAAAGTTTTGATAATGGTAAAATATTAAGAGATGGAGTAAAAACAGTTATAATTGGAAAACCTAATACAGGTAAGTCGTCGCTTTTGAATTTACTGTTAAAGGAAGACAGAGCTATTGTTAGTGAAATAGAAGGTACAACAAGAGATACAATAGAAGAGTATATTTCTATAAATGGAATTCCTATAAAAATTGTGGATACAGCTGGAATAAGAAATACAAGTGATAAAATAGAAAAAATTGGAGTAGAAAAAGCTATAAATTTAATTGATGAATCTGACTTAATAATTGCAATTTTTGATAATTCAAATAAATTAGAAGAAGATGATGAAAAAATATTGGAATTAATAAAAAATAAAAATGCCATTATCTTATTAAACAAAATAGATAAGGAAGATAAGATGAACGACGAGAATAAAAAAATAGCCAGTTTAAATAAAAAGACAATAAAGATATCTACTAAAACAAAAAATGGCTTAAATGAACTATATGATGCGATAACAGAAATGTTTGATTTTGAGGAGATAGAAAAAGGAGAAGAAACGGTTATAACAAACATTAGGCACAAGAATCAGATAAGTATGGCAATAAAAAATGTTATTAACGCTATAAAAACAATTGATGAAAATATGCCAATAGATATTATTGCAATATATATAAAGCAAATATTAGAAGATTTAAGTAAGATAACAGGCGATAATGTGTCAGAAGATATTATAAACGAAATTTTTTCTAAATTTTGTCTTGGAAAATAAAATTTAACCTATAGGTAAAGTCTTGCAAGAGTAGGGATACAAAGAAAAATGTTGAAAACAAAAGTGGCGTTATTTGACAAAAAGACAAAACATTTTTAAATATAATGGACTAAATAATAAAGAATATAAATATTGATAAAAATAGTGTTTGTACAAAACCGTGTTTCTGTTTCATGGAAAACGGCTTAAATAAGGGGTTTAATGAAAAAAGGAGAATGTATATATGAAATATGATGCAGGAAAATATGATATAGCAGTTATTGGCGCAGGTCATGCTGGATGTGAAGCAGCACTTGCTACTGCAAGAATGGGTCTAAAAACTTTACTATTTTCTACTACATTAGAAGCAGTTGCAAATATGCCATGTAATCCACACATAGGAGGAAGTTCAAAAGGTCATTTGGTTAGAGAATTAGACTGCCTAGGGGGAGAGATGGGCAAGAATATAGACAAATCTTTTACACAAATAAGAATGTTAAATACATCAAAAGGACCAGCTGTGTATTCTTTAAGGGCACAGGCGGACAGAAAAAAATATCAAGCAGAAATGAAACATACATTGGAAAAACAAGAGAATCTATTTCTTAAACAAGCAGAAATTGTGGATATATGTGTAGAAAATGATAAGGTAAAAAGTATAGAGACAAATGTAGGCGCAATTTATAATGTTGAATGTGTAATAATTGCGACAGGAACATATTTAAGGGGAAAAATACATATAGGTGAAACCAATTATGATAGTGGACCAGATGGAGTATTTCCATCTATTAAACTTGCGGATGTATTAAAAAGATTAAATATAGAAATATTTAGATTTAAAACTGGGACTCCTGCAAGAATTAATAGAAAAAGCGTAGATTTTTCTAAAATGGAAATACAAGAAGGAGATACTAATCCAGAAGCTTTTTCACTAGAAGACAAAATTGACAAGGATACAAAACAGTTGCCATGTTACTTAACATATACAAATGAAAAAACTCATGAAGTTATAAGGAAAAATTTATATCGTTCACCATTATATTCTGGTAAAATAGATGCTACAGGACCAAGATATTGTCCATCTATAGAAGACAAAGTAGTAAGATTTGCTGATAAAGAGAGACACCAAATATTTATAGAACCTATGGGAGAAAATACAGAAGAAATGTATGTGCAAGGAATGAGCTCATCACTTCCCGAAGACGTGCAAATAGAGATGTATAGAACAATAGCTGGCTTAGAAAATGTGGAATTTACAAGACCGGCATATGCTATAGAATATGATTGTATAAATCCTATGGAACTTAAGCTATCATTAGAGCATAAAAAAATAGAAGGAATGTTTTTTGCAGGACAAATAAATGGAACATCTGGATATGAAGAAGCAGCTGTTCAGGGCTTAGTGGCAGGAATTAATGCAGGTTTGAAAATAAAAAAGGAAACTCCATTAATTTTAAAAAGATCAGATGGATATATAGGTGTTTTGATTGATGATATAGTTACCAAAGGGACAAACGAGCCGTATAGAATGATGACCTCAAGGGCAGAATATAGATTACTACTAAGGCAGGACAATGCGGATTTAAGATTGACACCAATAGGATATAGGGTAGGCTTAATAAGTGAAAAAAGATATAATGAATTCAAAAATAAAAAAGAGATGATAGAAGAAGAGATAAATAGATTGAAAAAAACAACAATAAAACCAACTGATGAAGTAAATCAATTATTAAGAAAATTTAATTCTTCTTCAATAGATACAGGTGTAAAATTAGCTGATTTGCTAAAAAGAACAGAAATTACATATGAAATATTGCAACCAATAGATATAGAAAGAGAAGATTTACCAAACGAAGTAAAAGAAGAGGTAGAAATACAAATAAAATATGAAGGATATATAAAGTTACAAGAAGAGCAAGTAGAAAAATTTAAAAAATTAGAAAATAAAGTAATACCAGAAAAAATAAGATATGATGAAATAAAAGGATTACGATTAGAGGCTAGACAAAAATTAGACAAAGTAAAACCTATATCAGTAGGACAAGCAAGCAGAATATCAGGTGTTTCACCAGCTGATATATCAGTATTATTAGTATATTTAGAGCAAATGAAAGGAAAAATTTAAGAATGGAAAACTTTAATAAAACAATTATAGAATTATCAAGGAAAATTGATGTTGAAATAGATGAACAAATGTGCAAACAATTCTATCAATATATGAAATTACTATTAGAATGGAATGAAAAAATTAATTTAACCGCAATAACAGAAGAAAATGAAGTAATATTAAAACATTTTATAGATAGTTTAACAATAAATAAATATATTGAAGAAGGAGAAACAATAATTGATATTGGAACAGGTGCTGGATTTCCAGGTATACCACTTGCAATAACAAAAATGGAGAATAAAATAACACTAGTAGATTCATTAAACAAGAGAATAAATTTCTTATTAAAGGTTAAAGATGCTCTTAAACTTAATAATGTAGAGGCGATACATGGCAGAGTTGAAGAAATAGGAAAAAACTGTAATCATAGAGAGCATTACAATGTAGTCACCTCAAGAGCGGTAGCAAAATTAAATATCTTATTAGAATATATGATGCCATTAGTAAAAGTTGGCGGAAAATGTATTTGTATGAAAGGTTCTAACATAGATGAGGAAATAGAACAATCAAAGAAAGCTCTAAATATTTTAGGTGGTGAAATAATAAAAGTAGATAAAATGGTACTTCCTAGTACAGATATTTCTAGAAATATTATATTAATAAAAAAAGTAAGGGAAACACCAAAGCAATACCCTAGAAAGCCTGGTACACCTGCAAAGGAGCCGATTGCTTAGAATATGTAGAAGATAAAAAAAAATAAAATATTTTAAAAAATTTCATTGACATATTAATAATATTTTTATATTATTAATATGTTAAATTTTTTATAAATGGAGGCAATCAATTTGGGAAAAGTAATATCAATAGCAAATCAAAAAGGAGGAGTCGGAAAGACTACTACCGCAATAAATTTAAGCACTATCTTAGCTAAAAAAGGAAAAAAAGTATTAATGATAGATGCAGACCCACAAGGCAACGCAACAAGTGGCGTAGGTGGAGATAAAGAAGTAGAAATTTCAGTGTATGACTTATTAATTGAAGATATAGAATTGAATGAAGCAATTCAAAAGACTAAAATAAAAAATCTAGATATATGTGCTTCAAATATAAATTTAGCAGGGGCAGAAGTACAACTTGTTAATATGGAGAAAAGAGAGTACAGACTAAAAGAAAAATTAGATCCAAAAAAGAATAATTATGATTACATAATAATTGATTGCCCTCCTTCATTAGGTTTAATTACATTAAATGCATTTACCGCATCTGATAGTGTTTTAATACCAGTTCAATGTGAATACTATGCTTTGGAAGGTCTTGGACAACTGATGAATACAATAGATTTAGTAAAAAGACACCTAAACAAAAGTTTGGAAATCGAAGGCGCTTTATTGACTATGTTTGACATTAGGACAAACTTATCTAATCAAGTTGTTAAAGAAGTTAAGAGATATTTTGAGAACAAGGTATATAAAACAGTTATTCCAAGAAACGTAAAATTAAGTGAAGCACCAAGCTATGGAATGCCTATTACAGTATATGATCCAAGGTCAAAGGGAGCAAAAAGTTATGAGAAATTTGTTAAAGAGTTGATGAAGGCAAACGAAAATGATAGTAAAGGAAAGCATGCAAAATAAAAAGAAAGGAAAGTGAATACAATGGCAAAAAAAACAGGATTAGGTAAAGGGCTAGACGCATTGTTTAGTGATAAACCATTAACACAGGCAGAAGAAGAAAAAATATTAAAAGAGGGTGAAGAATTAGTACAAAATATTAAAGTGATTGAAATAGAGCCAAATAAAGAACAACCAAGAAAGCACTTTGACAGTGAAAGTTTAGAGGATTTGGCAAAATCAATTAAAAGGTATGGGGTAATTCAACCAATAATAGTAAACAAGAAAGACAACTATTATATGATAGTAGCAGGAGAAAGAAGATGGAGAGCTTCAAAAATTGCGGGATTAACGGAAATACCATGTATAGTAAGAGATAATGACGAAAGAAAAAATAGAGAAATAGCATTAATAGAAAATATTCAGAGAGAAGATTTAAATCCAATAGAAAAGGCTAGAGGATTTAAGCAATTATTAGATGAATATGAATTGACACAACAAGAACTAGCTGATATGGTTGGAATTAGTAGAAGTGCATTAGCTAATACTGTAAGGTTATTGAATTTAGATCCAAGGATAATGAAGTTAGCAGAGGAAGGTAAATTGTTAGAGTGCCATTGTAGATCTTTAATGGCAATAGATGATGTAGAAAAGCAATATAAAGCAGCATTAAGAATAATTGAAAATGGAGATACGGTAAGAGACATAGAAAGAAAAGTAAAAAATACAAGAGAAGCAAGAAGTAAAAAAGATAATAAATATGAAGCAATATACAGAGATATAGAAGATTCATTCCAAAGTTTTTTTGGAACAAAGGTAAAATTAAATGCAAAAAAAAGAAGTGGAACAATTACAATTCAATATTCAACAAATGAAGAACTAGAAAGATTATTAGAATTAATAAAACAATAAGAAATGTATTGACAAATACGGATAAATTGTGTTAATATATAAAAGGTTGCTATAAATAGCAACTAAATGGAGAGGTGGTCGAGTTGGTTTATGGCACCAGTCTTGAAAATTGGCGTAGGTTTGTAGCCTACCGTGGGTTCGAATCCCACCCTCTCCGCCAAAAGTATATTAAAGTGTGAAAAGTGAATATTTTTTATTATTCACTTTTTATTATAAAGCTAAATCTATACGGAGATTTACCCAAGTAGGTTGAAGGGGACAGTTTGCTAAACTGTTAGGGTTGCGTAAGTGGCCGCGAGGGTTCGAATCCCTCAATCTCCGCCATTGATATTAATTATTTTTCGTTAGATTAATAATTAATATCTTTTTTATTAATATAGGATATCAGTCAAAATAATAATTATTTTCGAACGACGAGAATGTGCCAAATTTCGATTTTTATACTGAGCATATATAATTTGATGTATTTGAATATAAAAACACCTAAAATCGAATATAAAAAGAAATTGATAAAAAGGGGGAGCAAAATGGCAAATAATAATATTGGAGTATTTGATTCCGGTATAGGAGGAGTAACTGTTTTAAAAGAGATAATAAAATTATTACCTAATTATAATTATATTTACTATAGTGATTCTAAAAATAATCCCTATGGAGATAAAAGCGATGAAGAAGTAATTAGAATATCTGATAACATTATACAGTATTTATTAAATCGTGGTTGTGAAACAATTGTTATAGCTTGTAATACTGCTAGCGCAAAAGCAGCAGATTATTTAAGAAATAAATATAAGGATGTAAGGATTGTAGCGATTGAACCAGCATATAAAATGGTTTATGATTATGCTTATGATGAATCAACACTAGTAATGGCAACTAAGGGAACTATTGAAAGTAGAAAATTTAGGGAATTATTTGAGAAATATAATAATAAAAAAACGATATTACTTCCATGTGTTGGCTTAGCAGATATTATTGAAAATGGTAATAATGAGGAAATTTATAAGTATTTAAAGAGCAATATTGAGCAGTATAAAGGAAGGGTAAAAAATGTAGTTTTGGGGTGCACACACTATCCTTTAATTCAAGAACAGATTGATGAAATGCTAGGGGGAGTTAGGTTCTTTAATGGAGCGCAAAAATTAGCTGAACATTTACAACAAATACTTGATTACCAAAAAATGGAAATTAATCAAGGGTCTAAGATTGAATTTATAGATTCAAAAAAATCAAAAATAAAAGAAGAAAGATTTTTTAGAATATTACAAAATAATAATTAGTATTAAAAATAAAATTAATAAAAGTTCTAATTTTCATAATTAATAATATTATTAATTAAAGCGAGGATATGGTATGAATAAAAAATTATTTATGTATTTAATTATAATATTATTAATTATTATTTTTTTATTTGTAGGTTGGTTTGCAATAAAAAATCATAAAAATAATAAAAAAATAAATGAATATATTCCAGAGGAAGAAATTAGTACAAAACAATTGCGAATGACAAATATAAGTTTATTTTTTTTAAATGAAGAAAATGGAGAAATAGGAGAAGAAATTAGGCAGATAGATTCAAAAGAATTATTAAATAATCCTGAAGAAAAATTAATTAATTATTTAATTGAAGGACCTAAAAATGAAAAATTAAAAAAAATAATTCCTGAAAATATTAAATTAATTAATATAGAAAAAAATAATGGAATTTTATTAATTGAATTTTCAGAGAATATTTCTAATTTGGAAAATTACGAAAAAATTAAAAAAGCGATTATTCAAACAGTTTCGCAACTGAATGAAATAAATAATATTAAAATAATAAATAATTAATTTTAAATAATAATTAAAAACATTTATTATTTTATAAAAAATTAAATATAATATAATTAATATAAATAATAAAAAAATAATAAATAAAAATAAAATAATAAT